>Ga0209639_1000232_pt1 | contig 87414 bp, 109 predicted proteins | sample EPASupsiteHSE605_FD_187268 | JGI IMG/M metagenome (GOLD analysis project Ga0209639, IMG submission 187268) | Bioremediated contaminated groundwater from EPA Superfund site, New Mexico - Sample HSE6-05 (SPAdes) (version 2) | ecosystem: Environmental > Aquatic > Deep subsurface > Groundwater >...
CGTTCTTACCCCCGTCGTTCTTACCCCCGTCGTTCTTACCCCCGTCGTTCTTGTACTCTTCTCACTCAATGTTATTGGGTTTTAAGGTACTCCTTTTTCTCCCCCGCCCCCGCACGCAACCCCTACTGTATACTACTTACATATATTACCATTTACCCCCCCCTGCCCACTTCTAGGCGATATAATACTGTCGAGGGAGGGTGGGTTCCGATCGCAGAGCGGAACCCACCCTCCCTCGACAGTATTAGGAGCCTGGAACGGTGGGCACGTCGTGCCTACTCTCGCAAGGCTTTCAGGGTTCCCGTGCGGGGGCGGGGGTTTTTTGGGGGGAATTTTTTGCCCTTTTCAATGTTACTTCATTTATAAATAACAATACATAAAGTAACCCTACATCATGTAACCCTACATTAAGTAACATTCTATTTGGTGGTTTTCTAACCACCATGTTTTTTCAAAAAGGACACTGCATCTAAAGGTATCGCTTCAAATGATTCCTCCAACTCATTTGGTATTCCTATAAATTTTATAAATTCTGTAAGTTCTCCGTTACTTTCTATTATCTTTGCCAAAGGTATAATTGACCTTTCATCTCTATCTGGAAGTGTATCTTTTATCCTTCCAACAATGACAACATATTTATTTTTTATTGATTGATCTGCTTTTCCTAAAATTTTAAGACTTTTCCATATGTGCATTTTTTCTCTAAATCTTGGTTGGTTAGCCGATCTTTCTAGTTCAAGTAACCATGTTTCCTGTACTCCACCTTTCTTCGGCCATTCTAAAATTGAGTCCGGATAATATAATTTCGATTTACCTGTCGATATACGAATGTCAAACGTTGATGCTGTTTCATGATCAAAATACCAGTCACCACCACTAGCCAAACATTGGCTTCCAAATTCAGAGATTAGAATCGAATGACGTAACAAATTTTGCGAAGGTAGTTCACTAGTCATTTCATTAAATTTAATATCTTTTTTAAGTCTTTCTTCGTAAAGAGTTAAACCAGACCTTTCTAGAATTTGCACACCTCTTTTCGTAATAGCCCATATCCAAGGCAAGGAACCCGTTCTACTCTTTGCCCTTGGTCTAATTCTAGCTAAAAGACCATAATCCCAAAGAGTATTTAATCTTTTGATACAAGTTTTAGAACTGTTTTTGCCCTCCCAAAAGCATAGTGTTAATTGAGGTGTCGTCATGAACTTTGCTCCCATGAGAACTCCTAACATTCGTGCATCTCGAAGTTGAAGACTTAACTTGGACTTCTCTGCATCAAGTAGGATTTCTATAGGCATTGAGGCTTCGGGTTTTGTCGAAGTATATAGCTTAGGGATTAGCCAATTATTCCAAAGATTAGTGCTATAATTCATTTTTTTCTCTCCTATTTTACTTATTAATATTAATTCTATAAACATATAAACATTTATAGAATTAAATATATAAATAAATAAACATTTGAATATTTCAATCACATTTAACCCTTTTCTTCTTTTTTATCTTGTTTCTTCTTGATCGCCTTACAAGATCTCGATAAATAAGCATACGGATCGACAACAGATTCTTTAGCAGACTTTTTCTTAGTTTGAGTTATAGCAAGTTCTAAAATTAGTTCTCCAAACTCCACTCTTAAAGTTTCTATCTGATCATCCTTAATTCCCAAATTTGCTAAAGGGTTAGATTCGCTTGAATTTACTGCTTCTACTTCCATAGGATCTTCTTTAACATCTTCATTTTTCGAAAGTTCTTTATCTAGTGTTGACTCTTGTCTTTTAGAAGCTTTTTTCACTTTTGTTTGTACTGACTTGGCGGTAGAAGTATTTGCTTTTATCATTTGTTCAGTGATTTTCGTTGAGTCATCTACCTCTTCTTCTTTATTAGTGTTTATAACAATAGGTTCCTTTTCTTCCTTTTTAATATCATTAGTTATCAACCATTCTTCTGGACATTCCCCCCAGGGGTGTCTATCAGCAACTTCAGGTGATGGTGTTAATGGAATCGTTTTACCCAAAAATGCTGGCTTTGGATTACCACCTACAATAACACGACATAATGCATTATAGTTTGGTAAGTTAAATCGATCATCAGGACCAAATGCCAATTTGTCCTGAGCTTCTGCATCTGGACTTATTAAGTTTGAATAGACTCTGGAAAATAGTTTAATATAATTTTCGGTTTCTTCGACCTGATTAGAGCGAAACAGAAACATGTTTTGTAATAGTTCATCAATTGAAGCTTTTACGATGTCATCTGGTATTTGTCCAAGAAATTGAAGACCTACACTAGTTTGTGCCCCATAGCTTCTTCCTTCTGCAAGCATGTTAGCAAATGCTTGACATACCATTCGATGCGCTTCGTCGAGGATTATACTTGTTGTTGCTGGTTCTAATACCCCAGCACGTTTCAACGCTTCCCATATAGCTGCTACTAAAAATGTTCCAATTAAATTAGCTGCCTCATTGCCTATTCTGTCAGCTTCAAGACTCACAATCAGTATTCCCTTGTCTCTAATGACTCTGCCTATGTCTAAACTTCTACTGGTAGATAAACTATGTCTCATTTTATGTGAGAAATTTAATGCTGATAATTTATTTAATGGAGGGTCAGTACCTTCTGTCACAAGTTTGGCGTTTTCTTCATATTTATTGGCACTGGCAGTAAACCAACTACTTAAAGGCTCAGGTAAACGATTACCATAACCCGCCCAAAGGTTAGGATTTCGCAATATTTCTTCTACCGCAATAAAACCCCTGCTACCTTGATTTGTAGCAAGTGTAGCCGCCATAGCATAACGCAGATAATCTGTTGATCTTGGGCCTATTCCATCTTTACCCCAAACTTGTTTCATACCGTCCAAAACACCTGCAACAATTAAATCGTTATCTATTCCTCTCTGCATAAATGGATTCCATCCCCAAGTAATGTCCTCATTCCCTACTTGCCAAATAGCTACTTTTTTCCCATCAGGAATTAAACCTCTCAAATCATTCGCCATGCGAAATTTAGGGTCAATAAGAATTAAGGCTTTATCCTGGCGCATATCGTTATAAGCTACTTGTTGAAGAATTGTCGTCTTCCCTGTCCCCTGTTGACCAACAGTGATGATACCTTGTTTTCTATCCCCTTCAGGAAGGGTAATTTCTCCTTGCTCATCTTCAACAGGTGTACAACCGTCATTACTTCGTGATAGTCCCACAGTACCAGGACCACGGCGAACTGAAATTCTTGTTAAGCCTTTTACTCTTAACCTTGCTGTAGGCAATTGCCAAATTGTACTTAAGTGAGTAGCGTTAAGGAAAAACCGTTTAGCTAATGGTTGAAACCCAGGCATACCAGATTGAATCAAACTAAGAATCCATTTTTTTCGAACCCATACTCTATGATACTGCCAATTGTTTTCTGCATCTGAAGATGATAGTGCCCCATACATTGATTGAAGATCATTAAGATCTGCCGTTACTATACGTATATCTACCCTCCACCAACTACGTCCAGCTTGCTTAATAACACCCTGAAGCTGAGCTTGATCGCCCATACTTAACGTTGGATCAGCATGGTCCATGGAACTCAATGCATTAAGTTCCCGTTGAAAACGGCGTTGAATCTTGGTTACTTTCTCCGAATAACTAACTGGCAAAGGTTTTAAAGCAAAATCTATAACTGCCGTATCTTTGAAATTGTCCATCTGTTGTAATAGTCCCTCAACCACAGAATGGGTATAATCTCGATATGCTCTAAACGCAAAAAGATCTGTTCTTTTTGTTGGTCTAACAACTGCAACAATAGGATCTTTCGGAAAAATAAATGGTTTATCAAATGTATCTACCCTGATTGAAGTCCACGTATCTTGTATCGTGGAAATAATATTACTCACATAATGTTCAGGAGAACGAAGTATTATGATAAGTTCCCCTTCTGGATTACGATAGAATGCTAAGTTCATCAGATTATTACCCGTTAAGAAACGAATATATCGTTTACTAAGAGTCTTGGATAAGCTATCAAACAAAGCTCCTACCATTAATGGAGTAGCCAAATCATCTCTCGATAAATTGATTCGGTATGTTTTCATTGATTTACGCTGTTGTTGCCGCCAAAAAAACCTCCAAATTAAATAAATACCGAGAATTAACCAAAATGCTAAACTCAAGCGTTCAAAGACAATTAAACAATCCCTCAAAGCTTGAGGGATTGTTAATTGGTTTATTTGAGGATTTATCGATGGTAAAGGACCGCCATTTATTATTGCTATAATCCATTTTATAGTATAAAAATTCGGATCAAGAATATGAGGAATATAAAATGCTCCTACTAAAATGATCAGGACTATTATAAATGCATACTCTTCACCAGTAAACCAACGCTTACTAGGTTTAGGAGTAGGTAAATTTGCCATTCAAACACACTCCCTTATCATTTATGTCAAGGATGTACATACAACGATGGATTTACAAATTTCCCATCTACTTTAACTCCGAAATGAAGGTGAGCACCCGTAGACATTCCTCTAGATCCTACGGTTCCAATTATATCTCCTACTTTCACTGTTCTGCCTATCATTACGTTAATACTATTAAGATGTCCGTAAAATGTTCGAGTACCATCCTCATGACGAAGGTAAATATAATAACCATAAATTGAATTATTATATTCTGTAATTTCTACCTTCCCATCTTTAGCAGCAGTAACCGAAGTACCTAATGGCGCGGGAATATCTATACCATCATGATAACTTGATACGTGGGTTACAGGATGAATACGCCAACCAAAAGGACTTGATATATAGGTATAGTTCGGAACAGGCCAAGAGAATCCATATTCACTCACACTGTCTGTACTCGTTGAAGAAGGATCAGTAAGAGTTAAATCAATTGACCCTTCTTTTGAGTCTACATAAATTGTGTCTCCTATATTAGGAGTAAACCCTGTTGTAGTTACAGAATAGATTTTTGTCTCTTTAGGTAGACCTACAATTTGTCCCGATTGAGAGGATATATTAACCGGTCCAAATGAACCATTCTCCCCTTTTATCTTAACTGCAATTATATTAGGATTAATTTCTCCAGTATGTACTCTTTCTTTATCTTTGATTGTATAAAATGCTTCCCCAACAACTAGATTAATAGTCTTTCCCTGAAAGCTATAAATATTTGCTAATACAGGTTTAGCTCTTAATAGCTGATAAAACTTATTAACATTAGGTACATAATCAGGATTATAAGTCCTACCATTTTCCGCAGTCCCACCATTATATGCATATAAAGCACTCTCAATATTTCCACTATACTTTTTAAGATTTTTACTAAGTATAGTTGCTGAAGCTTTAAGATTTTTATTAACATCGTAAGGGTCATTTTTAAGACCATAGGTATCCCAGTTAACAGAATTTATTTGAGACAATCCGGCATCAATAGTCCCATTTGAATTATAGTTTGTTGCAAGCCAATTGCCCCCACTTTCATGAGCTATAACAGAGATCATCCATAAGGGAGGAACATCTTGTTCCTTTGCATTCTTATTTATTACGGTTAAATATGCTAATGTATTCCCTAAATTCGTATCTGTTGTTGGATGACTACCAAAAATGACTACTATGAGAATAACCATAGCAAAAGTAAAGAAAAAAGGAAGTGCAATTGCAAAACCAATGATTTTACCTATTGGAAATTCATTTTTCATACAAATCTTCTCCCGAAACTAAAACGTGCCCGTTAAACGGGCACGTCCATTTATAATCAAGAATCAAACAATCGATTTTTCATTGTAAGTGTCGGCTCTGACTAAAGTCTCTAATTCTGGCGGGAAGAAAGACCTAAATGTATATACCTGTCCACTATCAAACAATGCTAAAATTTGACCTTGTGGAAAATAGGCAGCTGGCGTTAATAATTGAGGGTCTACACCTATAACCGTAGCAGCTTCTTTTAAAGTAGTAGCTGGCTGTGATAAGAAAAACTTTGTTGAAGAATTGTCCCATATTGGTCTAGCTTCTTCAGAAAGAAAATGTAAAGCACTTGTTGATATTGCTGTAACTCCAACGCCTGCTTTTCGTGCCTCATTAAACTGCCGAACTAGCCAAATCGTCATAACTTTATTTTTTAAAAGATTATGAGTTTCGTCAATAATTAATAATTTTTCTTTAACAGCTCGAAAAGTAGAAAATAACCCCACACAAAAATCCATAACAACAGCATAGGCTGCTCTACTGAAAGCACCTGGTACAGCAATTAGATGATTAATACCAAAACCAACTACTGGATTACTGATATTAATATTCGTTTGACCATCTAACATGTCGGTAGTACCACCGGACAAAAAGGGTTCCATAGATTCCACAAACTCATTATAACCATTGACTCTAAATTCTTCAGTTAAATCACTTAACGTTGGGAAAGGATAACGTTGTATCCATTTTAAATCATATAAATCATCTTTTTCTGCAAAAAAAATAGAGGACCAATTGTCTTTGAATCCTGCCTTTGCATAGACGCTTTGAAGACACTTAATGACTCGCGCTTCTCTAACCGTATCATCGGCTTGTATTCCAAGCATCGTACTTATAATTGGAACTTCTAAGCTAATTCTTTCGGATAATGGTCGTCCATCAACCTGAGAAGGATCTAAATGTTGTTTTTGTGGATCAGGCCTAATATCCAATGGATTTATTCTTATATCTTTACCTACTCCTAAGGTTATATATTGACCATCCAAGGAATCAATAATTCCACGATATTCTTCTGATGCAGATGGATCCAAAATAATAACAGGTTTCCCCATAATTGCTTCTTGTGTAGTAATTTCTTTTACGAACAAAGATTTACCACTTCCGGAGTCTGCTGTAACTACTTGATGTTGGTTTTTATGCTTCCAACGGTTTATAATGAGAGGATTTCCCGTATTGATATTAATTCCGTAAGGTATCCCTCCAGGTTCAAAATGATCAAGATTAGTAAATGGATAAAGCGCACCCAAACTGTTAGTTTCTAACAAACGTTTTTCCAATAATGGGGTACCTCCTGGTTGCGCTCCTAAATATACTTTTTCCTGTTTCCATTTAGGACTAACTAATTCCATTGAACGTTCTCTAGCTAAGCGTTTTACTTCCCCTTTAACAATGGACATCTGAGACTTTTCAGTATCCGAAGTGTATGTTAATAAACTGATAGATGTCGCAAAAAAACGAGTTGCTCCTCTGTTAACAGCATCTCGTAAATTTACAGCATCTTGTATTCTTCTTTCAAGTTCTGGGTCTGGGATATTTTTTTTTCGTCCCTCTCTTGCACTTGAATTTAACAATCCTAATGATCTGCCTAGTCTTCTAATCGTTTTGCTGTTACTAAGCGGAACCGTTTGTATGACAAGTGTAGCTGGATGTTGCGGAATAAGTTCTTCTGTGCAGCCAGGAATAGCTACGGGCGGCCAAAATCCTAATTCAAATGTTTGTACCAACTTATCCCCTATCTCAATGTATTCAGGATGTATTTCAACTCCATCAGTTATAAAAGCATTACCTCTTCCACTTATGGGATCGTTCTTTAATAAATCATATTTTGTTTCTTTTTTCTTTTTACGGAAAAAAAACATTATTGAACCTCCCACTCGTAAAGTTTTTCTCTGTCATGACCTGAACGACGAAATTCACCCATTGCCCAAAACGATAAAAAAGAAGTTAGGTCATCATTCTCTAAACGAACTGGCCCCCAACGAATTTGTTCCGTTACTCTCATAATACGTCCTACGGTATTGTCCAAAAGTTCAAAGGCTTCCTGTTGTCCTAATTGATCCGTTTTTTTCTTGAGCATTTCCGGAGTTGGTCGAACAGTTACAGCTACACCACCTTGCCGTTGGTACAAATCGTGATTAAATCTTCTTTTGAGATATTCATGCCATACCCAAGCCACATTTGACGCATTAATTCTTCCACTATTAGCTAACGTTTGAGCTTGTTTATCATACTTACTGATTAGATCAGTAAACGATGATGGATATTGAATAACCACAAACTGCAAAGTTAAAGCTTTATTTGGATCACCCGCAATTGTACCATTTAGGAGTCCCATAAAATTACTTATTAATCCTTCAGCCTGTTCTTCTCCCAATAAATGAGAAGGAAACAGTGTTAAATCCACAATACTTGTCCATACATTATTTCTTATCTGGTAAATATCTGGCCGATCCGTTTTAGAATAATTAATAAAATTTCTATCGACGGTCTTTACTGCCAACTTTAACCACCCCTATATAGTCTCTTTCTCTATCTCCTCCTGAAAGATACCTATTTGTACTCATGTAATTGAAGTAAAATCTTGCCAGAAGTCTTTCCCATCCTTTTTGTCCCTCTATCGGAGCCGCCCAAACAAGCCAATAGGAAGCAATTAAACCTGGAACTGCTGCCAGAAGTTTATATAAGATATTAATGGGCACCCGAAATATTAACAAAATCAGAAAAGGTGAAACTAATATAATCAAAGCGTAAATATCGAAGACCTCTAAGGAAACTCCTGGTAAAATAGGGGCTTGTGAAGCATTTGACGGAATAGGAACAGGGTTCAATCTCATTCTAACCCCTCCAAAAACCATTTCATGGATTTTTCAGACCCATAGAAATTACTCCCATTGACACGGGCAGTTGTCGGAGAGAGTCTTTCTACTTCAATAAGAGTAACGGGTTCATCATCTTCTAATTCCTGAAAATTTTGTTCAAAAGATGTCTGTTTTCCCATAGAGTTTAGTAATTGTGCATCCCGAACGTCTTTATCAAATAGACCGTGTAGGTCAGTTATAATGCCATCAAAAACTCTCATGCAATCAGATATCTTCATCTTACTTTCCTCCATTCATATTACGAGTATAAGGATTAGTTGTTGTTATATTTCTAGGCTGTTTTTGAACTAAGCCTGCTTCACCCTCATAAGGTGTAGTGTTTGAAACTCCTTCTCTACCATATCCAAAAGAGTGGTAAGAGTCCGCTAAGCCATTAAAACCATCTTGCATAGAATCGGTACTTGTCTGGTTGATATTCTTAGCTTTCAACAAGTAATCTCTTGCACCCATTTTACTTATCCCTTTAGCTGCCATTACTTGTGGGTCCTGATTATAAGCTATTTCACTATCGACAGTCGCTTGATTTCTTGCGGCCCTTGCCCCTGGATCTCGCGCTGCTAACGATTGTCCTCTTGCTTGTTGTTTTTGAATTGCCGGCGCATTATCCGCTGTACCCTGCGACTGAACCTCTGACATTAATCCGGCCTGTGCTGCAACTCTATTACGTGTATGGGGATTGTTTAGCGCAGCAATATTTGCATTAGCTGACGATTCCATTCCTGCAGAAAAATAGCCAGGATTTTCTTCACTAGACTTGGCTGCATTTGCCGATCTCGCTGCTGCAAACATTCGGCCACCTTTCGAAAATTCCCCTAAACCCATTTTTCCTACGGCTTGACCTATTGCCAATTTTGCCCCACCGGGCATTGCAGCTGAAGTCAACTTGCCCAACCCATATCCTGCACCTAGAGCCATACCGCTGTGATCACTAATGACAGACCGACCAGTCACAAAGCCCTTAGCCCAGGAATGGGATTTAATCGTATAGAATAAGCAAGCGACACCTAAAGCAAAACTAGTAACAGATTCCCCTGGATGAGATATTGCGTCTGTCGTCCATGACATACTTTTACCACTTGCACCTGTCATAAGAAAAAAACTTAAGAAAATGAAAAGAGATAAAAAGCTTTGACTGAAAATAGCTGAAAGAAATTCCGTAACAACCCATCTCCAGGCCGTACTATTCTGATTAGGGAGAAATCCTGCGGCAATTGGTGCAACAATTATTAATCCAATTATTTCTACAGTTCGTATTAACCAAACAATCCATGAAATAATTGCTGCAATTACGTATAAAAGACCCAGTAACCAAAGAATAAAATATAGTCCAAGAGCAACCGATGAAAGTATGGCAGCTCCAAAAGATATAGTTGGTAATGCCCAGCCAGCAGCTATATCAAATTTTATACCACCTAACATACCAATTATGCCACTAACCACAGTATTGTTTAATTCCAACAGAAAATCAATAAAAATAAACCAAGAGAATTTTGCAAAGAAAATTGCTAGAATAGCCCTCCCTATGATATCCTTCACGTCTTCTGAATAACCAGTTAAACTTTCGGTACTAGCTTTGACTGCGGAATATATTGTGACTGTCACTATTAACGACATTGAAATATTGACTGATATATTCCAAACAGTCTCAATACCTGAAGGGATCATTGCTGGACTTAAAACAATACCTTCTAAAAACCAAGCAACGAATTCTAGCAATGCATTAACTGGCATAGCTAATATGTTATAGAAAATAGAACCTACAGTTTCTAACATGAAACTCAACTCCCATGAAGGGGGGCCTTCGAAACACCCCCCTTAAACAATAGTTCATTATCCAATGGTTGACTGAAGTCCACCAACCGCTGCACCGGCTAATAAGGATACGGCTAAACCAGCACCTGCAGCCTTCATAGCTTTCTTAGACCTTTCTTGGTTTATCTCGTCGTGGGATTTTGAATGGACAATTCCTGCAACAATTAAACTTAGAGTTGAAACGGAACCACCTATTCCACCAATTTTAACACCGGCATTATCAATGGCACTTTGGATATCAGACCAATCCTTAGCCAATACTGGATTAGGTGAAAAAATAGAATAGGCAAACATAAAGGTTAAGACATAGGCTGTAACCAACGGCATTGCTTGTTTTACCCTTCTAATGATATTTCTAAACACAGTTAAAACCTCCTTAAACTAATAAAAAGATAGCACTATTTGTTTTAATAGATAACCTACTCTTTCTAAAACATCCCAAGATTTAAGAAGCAAATTGGTTATCGATTCCTGGGGAAATTGGCCCATAATCATTGTTACTTCCGCAAAGGTTAGTACCAGTACGATTAAAATAAAATGCATAAATTTTCTCCCTTACATCACCTTCTTTTAGTATCACACTGAATCATTTTTTATTTAGAACATTCCTCCTTACATTAAAAAATTAGCGTTCAAAACAAGTAAACCCCATCGAAATCGATGGGGTTTACTTGTTAAAGTCTTTTATTAAACTTTCAATTAAATTTTTTGCCCGTAAATCGTTATGTATTAATTCTTTCCACGGATCGGAAAATTTCGCCATTGTCTTTAGTTTCGGCTGAATCTCAACATCTGCTCCTATCAATGGGGAATGTTGTTTTCTTGGTTTACTAGTCGTTAACGTAGGATAGATATATCCTGCTCCTCCTGGCAATGGAACAACCTTATTGTTTAAAAATTCGTTCCCAGCAGCTTTAAACCAGGCTTTAAATATTTTGCGAATTTGAACGACAGGAATACCTGTTTCGCGTGCAATATCTAAAACCATTTGTGCCTCTGAATAAACCTGATGCGGCCTTTTCGCCATTCAGTAAAATCCTCCAATGATAGATTTAACCCAATATTCATTATAACCAATATGCACTTTCTAATATAGAGTATTTTTATAATAAAAGATAGATACTATGTCGAAAACTGATAGAAAAAGAATTAAATACAAAAAAGTGTCCAATATTATTCGGACACTTTTGGGCGCAAAAAAACATATGGTCTTAAATTACTTATTAAATCTTACAATATCATTGACCAATTAATGATTTTAACCCGTATTTGGTTTGGATTAATCTACCCTCTTTAACAGAAGACCTCTTGAAACCTTGCTTAAGCTGCCATGCAGCATTCAAGGAACTGAGTGCACCAAACTTCGCTGCAACCATAGGAAGAGCTGGTAAATATATATCGGGTCGTTCAAGCTTGTGTAATTTTTCTTTTTCGTAACGTTTTGCATCAAGTCTTTGCTTCTTTAGTTTCTTTTCTTCTAAAGTGAGTGGTTGTTTTTTAGGTAACTCAATGTTATATCGTCTAACTAATTTATAAATCGAACTCTCTGCTTTGTCAAACTTTTTTGCAACATCTTTAGGACTCAATCCATTTTGTAAATCACGCAAAATCAAACATGTTTGTCCATTCATAAGCATCCCTCCACTAAAACTTAAGTAGTGGGTGCCTAAGTTTATATCCTTAAATACTTTTGGCAACCCGACTATCTTAGCATAAATACCTTAGACTCGTAGCTTTGCGTCCTTACCTTTCGATAAGTTTGCCCTTTTCAATTTTGAAGATACACATACTATGTATAGTATAATATGATTATATCATACTATACATAGTATGTAAAACCCAAATTTTTAAAACTTGTTTTAATATTTGAAACTAAAGGTCCAAATAGACTGTATTAAAATATATAAAAAATCCGTCTAAACTTATTTTAGACGGTTCGTACAAAATCAATTTGTTATTATTTGGTATAAATGTTACTAGGAATATATATATATATATATATGCATTATAGTTTATGTATTATTATTCGTCAATTAATATTCGCTATTTTAAATAAATATATCCTATAAAATATATTTAAAAAAAGCGGATGGTGTAAATTTGATAAATAATATAAAAAAAATAAGAATACATAATAATAAAACGCAAGAAGAATTAGCAAGAATGCTAGATATTTCCTTACGTTCCTACCAAAATATTGAAAACAATAAACAAATACCTAATGTAGTGACTGCATTAAAACTCGCTAAAATACTTAATACGATAGTTGAAAATTTATACATCATAGATTAAATACTCAACCTTATCGGAATCGGCTTTTAAATGATAATTCCGATTCATAAAATACATCCTTCTCTAGATTTAATTTCTCAGTCAATAAATCGAGAATTCGATCAATATTTCCCTTCCCACTATTCTCTATAACTGTATATTGAGGATAGCTTATTTGTGATTTCCCTTCGATCGTCAAATAGGTATCTATGAATTTGTTTCTGCTCATTTCCATTGATTTCCTAAACGTAGTAAGATTTTTAGCAGCTAATAATTTATCTTTAAAGACTGAAGCTTCTAAGAGATTCAGTCTTATAAGTTCTGGTTCCAAATATCGCTTTATGGCCTCTTGGATAAACAAGAGACGAGTTATTTTACTTTTTGGCAATTCATCCTTAATACGCTTTATAGTTTTATCAACACTATTAATAATTCCAGGATCAAAATCTAGTGAAATTTGCCTCGATATCATGTTTTCTCGTGTATCAATTCCAGATACTGACGATTCGTCATAGACTCTAAATACTGATATTGAATAATCTTTGCTATCAACCATCTTTTGTAATGCTTCCCCGATTACAACACTGACCGACGTATTAATCGATTCAGAATATTTTACAATAGCCTGTTTTAACTCTTTAGTTCTGGCATTAATAATCACCTTGACATATTCCTTATTTTTCTTATCATCTTTATATTGGCTGAAAGTTACAACTCTATAACGTTTAACTGCCATTGGTTATCCCCTCTTCTAACTCTATAACGAGTTTTTTTAATTGATCATAGAAATTCCAACGTTCTTGTTTGAGCTTCGGATCTCGCTCCTGGCGATAATGGGTAAATGCCTCTCTCTTAAATCGTTTTAGATCCTTCAGTCGTTCTTTAATATTCTTTTGAGGATCAAGTATTGCTTCAATTTCTCCATTCAAATGTATTAATTGCTCTAATGAAATCTCACCAGTTATAGTTTGTCCATCTGTATTTACTAAAGACAACCGCAGTTGGCCATTATTATGATCGATCTTAATATCTCTAAACGTTTGCATTACTAATCCTCCTTAATGTATTGTAATTTAATGCGTTAAAAAATGCAATTATATTAGTTCACTGCAATATCAAAAGCTGCATATGAGTAATGATTTTATTGATTGAATAAATAAAACGTATATTTAACCATTTGTTTATATGTTTAAACATATAAACAAAGCAATCTCTAAGCATCAACTAATGACAGATTATTGGTTAAGTCAACTACATTTGGAGAAACCCAAATATCATTAGCACTCATATCCCAAGTGTAACCTTCTGAAGCCACAAGGATAGCATGGAGAATCACTTCACCAATAGCCTTAGCTGCTCCCACAGGGACCATGTTTCCTATTCTCTCCCGCCACGAAGAATCAGACTTTCCAGCTAATTTAAGAGGTTTACCATTAACCATAAGAGGCAAGCCTTGAAGTATCGCCAATTCTAAAGTTGTCAAAGGACGATGCCAACAACCATCGAGGGCAATTATAACAGGTGGCGGGTCAAGTCTATCAGTATCAGCCGGTATACGTGGGTCCGCAATGGCCGAAGATCCAGCGTGTACATCACCCGATGCTATGATAGTTTTTGCCGGTTGGTCCCAAGACTGAACTCCCATGGTGCCTGATCTCGGCGAACAACCTAAACGTGGATCTTCAATACTCAAAGCCCCATTATTAGGCCCATTGGCTCCGGTAACTGTAGCTGACGAATCTGTCCATCGTGTAACCTTATAAATTGCATGATGTGCTGACTCTTTAAAATTTGTCCGTGGGTCTGAAATTGCTTGTGCTCCCGAACCAAATCGTGAACCTGTAATAACCCCGGCTGGATTATCCCATTTTTGTATCTGATAGACTGATGCATGTCGGCTGTCTCTAGGATTTAATCTAGGATCACTAATAGAGGCAGCATTACTCCCTTTAACCCCGGCATTACCGATTACAGTACAACCAGGTTTGTTCCACTCTAAAACTCCGTAAGGGCCGCCTCCTCTTGGAACGTAATCCAATCGATATTCTTCCGGATTTATAGTTTCTAAATCTCTCCAGTCGCCTCCAGCCTTTATTAGGGCAAGCCGAACCCACGTTTTCCATTGTAAGCGTGGTAACTTGTGCATGATTCCCGCATTATCCAAATCATCCGGAAGAGGTAAGGGGCCAATGACTTCACCAATAGCCTTCACCCTTTGTATCGGTGGGTGATACAGAAAAACAGGGATTTTAGCAGGATTTCTAGCCATTAATAAATATCGTTTTCTATGTTGTGCCAGCCCGCCAACCACTCCGCAATCATGTGCTCGACCATCTACTACATAGCCATAGGACTCAAGCATCCCCCTAATAGTATGTAACAGCTTCTTACCTCGTTTACCTGCAATGCGTGGAACATTCTCAAGCAAGATAAAAGCCGGTAAATCATCCCTAAATGCTTCAAGTGTCAAAAAGATTCCCCTGATAGTAAGGCGATTAAGCGCCTGATATTTATCAGTATCAGCTGCTTCTTGTGGAAGAAGCCCTGAGAGCCCTTTACATGGAGGCGATAAAAAAACCACATTCGGAACTTTACCCTGGGCAGCTACTTTTATATCTGATGGAGTAGCTTCACGCCAATTAGGACCAGGATCTTTCCCGTGGAAAGCAACATAATCACGTCGCTCGAAGAGATCCATACACGTTGCCTTGACTCCTGTTAAATATTCAAAATCCTGACAAGCTAACGGATCAACATCGATTCCACCTAAAGTCTCAAATCTTCCTTGAATCCCATTAAATACATCACGAGCTTGTTTAAAACCCAAAGCTCCGGCGCCAGAACCGCAATATAAATGAAACACAGTAATAACTTGTTCTTTTAGCACAATAATCAACTCTCTCTCAAATCTTCATATATTCCTAAAAATCCAATAGCAAACCCCTTATAAACTAACTAACAATACCTACCCTTAATGTCATTCCAATTATCAGCGACTCCATCCCAATGTCGGGCAACATCCTCCAACATAGATTTTTCCTCACGTTCTTGCTTAAGAACTGCTTTGTAGATGCTAGCATCCCTATATTTTTTTACATTCTTACTAATAAGCTCGCCGATCACTTGAGGCTCCAAAGCATCAAGTTCCCAACACTTACGGCCAAATTCTTGTATGTACCCAGCTGCTCTACTATCAGTTATCTTGGTCGGATTAGGTGGTGGGTCGTACTTATTAATCTGGTTCATGTTCAAGGCTATCCGATGAAAATCGATTCCATAAGCCTCAAATGTTTCGAGCCGATCCTGAATATCTCGGCTCATATCTTTGCCGCTTGGATCATGGTCCCCAAGATGTAGAAGAACAATATGCTGGCCTTTATCCTGTCTGAGCCTGAGTCTTCTAGCTGCTCCCCACATTTCCGACTGGCTAACATAGCCACGGCATGAGAAAAAGTTAACATCAAGCTCACTACAAATTTGTCCGACGATACCAACAAGGGCATCCTTTTCCACCCACACCTCCACATAATTACTTTGGCCCTTCCAGTGATCGAGACGGTATGAGTAGGCAGCTGAGTCAATCATATTACTAGGATTAGTCCAGTGTGAGTTTCCTTTAAGGTTCCTTGTTCTATCCTCAATTGCGTTCCAGTCAATGAGTCCTGCTAAACGGGCATCGCTTATCAAGTTTCCCAAATTCTTATAACTTCGCTCGTTGTTCTCAATAATTGCTCGGGCAACCATTTGGTAATATACCTGTCTAAGTGTCAGACTGTACCCTTGAGCTGAATAATCATCTATAACACTGTTAATCCTATCGATCAGCAACAGCCTGTCAGATCCGAATTTTTTACTAACATAATTAATTTTCGGCATTACCTTTCTCCTTCCCATGATCCTTTATAGTTGCTTGTAAATCCCCAACCTTGGAGCCAGAACGGCCCCAGGGTTTTAATATTCAATTAATCTCAGCTTGGAACCCATTTCTTTCAGCCCATTCATGGAATTCATTTTCAAGACTCTCTAACTCTGCCTCAATTACCTCTTCAGAGTAACCATTTACAATAGCATTTTCCCGAAAAGAGCTCTGAGTGAAGTAACCATTGGCCTTAAGCCAATCATCAAAATATACACATCCATCAAAAACAGGAAGTTCTAGACCAGATATATTTAAAACTGAAACCATAGTTACATCACCTCCCTTAAGTTTGGTGTGCAATTGTCCGCTAATTGAGCAAGATCATACAATTTAGCTTTTAGGCGCATAAATTCATGATCATATGAAGCCTTTTGGCTATCAGCTCTACGGATTAGTTGTTCATTTTCTGCCATCAATTCCGCAACTCGCTTACTTTCTACTTTCAAACTCTCCTGCAAATTCTGAGCTTCATTTTCAGATTTTTCATTCGACCCCCGCAAAATTTCAATTACCTTTTCACTGTTCCCTTGACGAACGTTTAAGATTTCAATATCTTTCATAGCTTGTTCCAGCCTTTCAGTAAGATCAGAAATAATTTCTACTGGTACATACCAAAAATCATTACGTATATTGCTTTCAACTTCTCCTACTAAACCTTTAAAATAGCCCTTTAAGTAAGTATCAGCTGGCAAACTATTGTAAAATTGCTGAAACAATTCGATTTCTACGTCTTTCGTAAACTCATTAGGAGCAATAGCAACCCTTCCTTTTAAGAACGAAACCTTTATATCATTCATAAGATAAACCCCCTACAACTCTTTTATATATTATAACATTATTCGTATATTATTACAATATATAAGGATAAAAATGTACGTTCTTTTCTCCTTTTTTTAAAACCGAATGGATTCATAAAACTATGGAGTTAGTTGTCAAGGGTGCCACGAGGGATACCGGAAGCCCGAAGGGCTGAGGATATGCTCGATGGCATCCCATTGACAACATCGCACTAATATGCTGAGAGACGGGAAGTCTCTTCTGACCCCCAGAGCCTTTCTTCATAGCATAAAGAGACTTCCCTTGGCTAGCGCCGAGCGTTCCGGGTCTCCTTCCTTCGTTCCCTACTGCCCCTAAAATCGACCTTACCATATTGCTTAAGCTTGCGAAACAACAAAGGCCTAGACCAACTTTTAAGCGTAACCGTAACGTTGAGCGACACAAGTTTACCTCAAATGATTACCCTAAGTGTGGCGCTCATTGTTTAAGGTTACTCCTATTTGCAGACCCCACATTCCTTCCCCAATATGCGGTCTGCGACAATCAGGAGCTGTCCGCATTAACTCCTGCAGCTGTAACCTTTGTACCCGTCCCCATAAGGCACAAGGATTGCAGCTGCACCTCTTTAAAGCCCTAAGACTACTACCAAAAACGTTCCCTTTCCTTACCCCTCATCATCAGCGAGCTGCGACAACTGAAGCCTTTCCTGACGTGCCCTGATAATGCACACACCACAAGAAACAAAACTTCAAACTATCACAGCGAAAAAAATAACCCATGTGTAAAAACACATGGATTCCGTATTCAAAAGACAGAATGGGTAAAGCCTGGAGGATTTAGTCCGTAGGACCGAGCGAATAGCGAGTCCGGAAGGGTTTCTGCTTCCTCACTCTTAACAACTTATTATGTACCCTCTACCCGTTTTAAAAGAGCTTGAACATCACCTAAATAACGTTCAGAAAAATCTTCTAAAGCCATGCAAAAAATATCATCAGGAGTTAATCGATAGTCATTCTTAATTAACATATTAAGCTGCTTAGACAAAGCCATAAGATCATAGAAAACATCATTCGGGAGATCAAACTTAACCGTATGCTGGGATCGAAAGAAAACAAGATGAGGCCGAGCCTTCATAAATTAAACACTCTCCCATGACCGAACAAGAACAATTTGATTTCGATCAGGATACTTATTCATAATCCAATTAACAATAACATCATCAGCTAAAGCCATCTCAATAAGATCACAAAGAGTTTCATTCAAGGAAGGACCCGACTCCAAACCCTGACAATTAAGGTTTAGGTCCGTAATCTTACCCCATAAAGTAAGAGTCGAACGTAAAGGGTATTGATGCTTCTTAGAACTATATCTACGTCTTGAAGAAACAGAATCCAAAGAAATATCCTTCACAAGCACAGGATCAGACTTAACGACAGAATCAGAACTAGTAGCCAAATGTGCCGGATCAACCTGGCGAATTTGGCCCAACGTTCGAAACCTTTTTACAACTGCCATAAAAACCCTCCTCTAAATGAAATCATATTTTAAAATAAATATGCCCCAAACTGGACAAACATGAATCAAAGAGTTCCAAAAGGGGCAAAATAAATACTAAAACTAAAATAGAGAAGGATATAACGATGAACGAAAGAAGTAAACTTAAAATCGAACAGCGAATAAAAAGATTTCCAAACCCAACACCAGAACAACTAAATAAACTCGAAGAACGAATCAAAAAACACAGAGCCAAGTATGGAAAACTAGAGCACCGCAGCATCATAGGAAACATTATAAACTACTTTAAATAAAGCCCCTCTCCCCTATCATAAAGAACTAAAACACAAAAAATAATAGCTAAAACCAGATATCATGATATCAAAATACCGAACAGAAACAAAGAGGAGGGAAGAGGCAAAACCCCCAAAAGATTAACTACCCCGATCAGGACCATGACCGGCAGAGGACGAAGGAGGCTTGGCCACCACAACACAACCAAGAGATACCCCCCTACGGTGGGGAGCACTAATAACCCTAAGGGGTGAAATGGCGCTATGCCCTTTTAAAACGCCTGAAATGTCGCTTCCTTCTGAGCCCGCAGCAGCCTGAACATTTGGACGAATAGACTCCAAATAGGCAGCAGAAAGATTATAAGACGATTGAGCATATCGTCCACGGCCAGTAGTTGACTCTAAGATACCTTCTTGACGCAATTGAGCTATAACAAGTTTTAAGGTACGGTAAGATAAGCCTAGACGTGCAGCCCATGCTTTTTGTGACTCTGTAATAACACCACACGAAAGAAGATCAGCAATAATGTCTTCGCGAACCTCAAAAAGATGGTCCCGACTTCTCCGATCACGTTTCTTAGGTAAGTGATAAAAGCCATTTACTTTAGATGGAAGTCCAGTGATAGCTTCAATAATTCGAGAAGAAGCGTGATGAGCACCACCACTAATAACAGACTTATATATTTTTGAAACCTCAGAATCTTTTAAAGGCTCTTTAAGACGCGAATTCCAATCGAATAATTTTGATTCAATCTGTTCTGCAGGAATACCAGCATCCCATAAACACAGGCCAAGACCATAGCACCAACTATTACGTTGTCCAATCTCAGCTAAAGGTTTTTGAAGTTGTTGACCACCTGGGGTACCTAAAATATGCCCAATATAAATAATCTTGCTGAATTTACGGTCAGGCATCTTAATCGGTATATAAGCCTCATACCAAGCCTTAAGTTCATCCCAAGAAGTACGGCCATCAAGATCCTGGTAGACTATATTATCTGGCGTTGGCCGACGAACCCAACGTTCAGCGCCAACGGCCTGTGTATCAGCCCCTAAACGTTCAGCCATCAATCTATGTATACGATTAATCTTCGACTGTTTTAGATCATTGTCTTGTCTTAACGGCTCAGGAAATAAGTTAAACGCTTGATAATGGCCTGGTGTCTTAGTTGAAACAATTAAATCCGGAAGAGGCAAATTCGCATCACGGTACCGATCCAAAATAGCCTCGACAGTCATATAAGAAGGTGTATCAAAATCAATTACAAAACCAAGAACATGACGAATAAACTTGCGCTGTCTACGACGGCCAAAAAAAGTCGCTAGAGTTACGTAAGTGTCATCTTTACGAATCAGCTCCGGAAGGGTCCAGGATATACGTGCTCTGTCTTTTTCTCCGGCAGTAAAAACAATTCCCAAATTACTACTTAAACCCTTAATTTCACAAGAGCTAGATTCTGGTAAAACACCACTAAAAATATCTTCTAAAATAGTAGCCACTCCTTTCAAAAAAATAAATAAGGATTTGAACGTAAACAACGTTCAAATCCTTAAACTTCCAGAAAAAAATAGCTATTTTAACAGTAAAGTAAGACCTCTAAGACTTGTCAAAAATACCTATCAAATGGTATAATTATGACATGTCTGAGAGATAACTCAGCTAAATTTCTCCGCAAGCTTGTCAACGCTGTTGCGGATGTTTTCAGAAAAGTCCTTTTGGCGAAGGGCTTTTCTTCTTTCTTTATTCATTTTTAAATAAAGTAAATTTTAATTACGGAAGTTTTTCAAAAAAATTTATATATGCAGAAACATGGCTCAGGTTTGCTTGAAAAAGCAACCTGGGCTTCTTCTATGATGTTTATTATTCATGGAATTTACTTTCAGAGAGATTCTTTCTATTATTAGTCCGAATGGAAAGAGCTCAGGGTGCCTGGCTATAAGTAACCCTAGGCATCTTTCATTATCTTTCATCAATGAATGACATTAATTCGACATGGAATAAGTAAATCCTGCTATGTTCAGTATATAATTCCATTTTTACTATATGTTATTGGATTGTTCCACTATACATTAACATTATTCTATTTCCTTCGTCAAATATTTGTTATACGGTAAAACCGTGTTACAGTTAAACAGTTTTACGGGTTAATGGTAAAACCGTTTAACAAATATAATATTTGTAAGTTCATTGTACGATATATTGTAAAAGTAGTAAATGGATTATATAATCTATTTTATGGAGGTGTAGAAATTGGACGAGAAGAGAGTTAGTCCTTTAGATCTTGAAGATGTTATGAAAATTAGTGAGATTGCTAAAAAGGTCAAGGTGAATAACAATACTGTCACTCGTTGGTGCAATAAAGGTTATTTCCCGAATGCTTTCAGAGTAGGTAGTTCGTGGCGCATTCCTCGCACTGATGTTGAAAATTATATTAGACAACAGACAGAGAAGGAAATAAAGGAGGGGAATTAATGGCCGGTATAAACATTTTTAAAAATGTTGGTAAGAAGGATCGTAAGTCTTTTAAACTCAAACCTAAATGCCGGGTCTTAGCTCCTCTATCACAAAAAGGCGGTGCCACAAAATCTACCAGTTGTGTTAACATAGCATCTATTTTATGTGAAATGGGTTATAGAGTCCTAGTTATTGATCTTGATCAACAAGGACATTCTACTATGGGTCTAGGTGGAGACAACTTAGAATGGGAATATACGATGGCCAATGTTCTTGATTATGAAAAAATAATTGAAGATTTTGATCCAATACCTATTGAAAAGGCACTCGTGAAAACTGTTTTTGATTCTGATACAAACGGTACACTTTGGCTCATTGGCGCTAACATTACAAACGAAGAATACAGTGCAGCCCATTATAACGACCCCAATAAAAAGTTTTTACTTAGTGAAGAATTAAACAAAATTAAAGATAAATTTGATTTTATTATAATTGACTCTCCCCCTGGCCTTGATTTTTGGAACTGGTCCGCTATATTCGCATTAGATTACATAATCGTGCCATTAGAACCCGGCCACGGTGAGATGAGAAGCTATAATGATTTCATGGAAACACTTGTGCAAATTAAGGAAGTAAATCCTAAACTAAGACATCTTGGGACATTTTTAACTAAGTCAAACCCTCAAACAAATTTGTACAAGGATTTTAAACAAAACTTCGAAATTAATACTCCGGGAATTTTATTCGATAGCGAAATACCACAGGATACAAAGATCAAGGAATCACTTGGATATGGAATACCAGTACCACTTTATGCTTCTAACTCAAGAAGTTCTAAGGCATATTGGTCGCTTACTGAGGAGGTGTTGAAAAGGTGTCAGTCAATAGAAACCAAAGGGTAAAAAATATGTTCGCAGCTCCAAAGACAGCAAATTTACCTACGGATAAAATAACACCGACAAATGATTCTCCAAATGTAGATCCACCAATTGGCGCTTCATTAGGTGATGAACAAAACGAATCTAAAATAATCCAAACTACAGATAACCCTTCTTCTGATGAGGAGCCTAAACAATCTACCAACGAACAAAATCCGGAAAATATCGTGGACAAGCCTACATCAGCAGATCCAAAGAATGAGGTCATTCGAAAGACAAAGACTACGACTGAGGTCGCTAAAAATAAAGAAGCCAAAGGCTTTATTGGATTTAAAGTACCAAATGAAATGAAAGAAGAGCTGGAAGATATTGCTCAAGAATTTGCATACTTGGCCAGAAAAAAGTACGGACTTAAAATTAAAGATGATTCCTCCTCTATTCTACGTGCCTTTCTAAAACTTGGAATGAGTTGTTTTACTGAAAAACTGAGACATAAAACTCTCCAAGAATTTGATCCTGAATCAACAGTGGAAGATGAAATATCCCAACAACTTCTAGCAATAATGCGAATTCATAAAGTTGAAATTGATGAAATTGACTTTTAGACCGGGTGCGAAGGACCGGAAAAACAGGTTTAAACCGTTTTTTCGGTCCTATGCCATGGAAAATGACAATGTTTTAAGTCTTATGCGGATTACCATCGAAGAATTAAAAAGACAAATGGTTATCCTCCCCGGTATTACCACTATTGAAAAAATAGTGAATGAAGTAAGCATATCAGCGGATGAAACGGTTATTCATATAATCAATGCATCCCTTACGGACGCACAAAAACGTCTACTGGATGAGCTGATAGAATCTCCGAGTGAAACAACAAAAACTACTCTAGCCTATTTAAAGGAAGACCCTGGACAGTCCTCACCAAAGGCATTCATGGATGTCATTGACCGATTGAAAATAATCAGAAAACTTGAACTCACTTTGAACATCGAGGAGATTCACCCCAATAGAGTTCGGCAGCTCTCCCGGCTTGGTTCCAAGTATGAACCACATTCCTTCCGACGCTTCGAAGAAAGCAAGCGTTATGCCATGCTTGCACTATATCTCTACGATTTAAGTCAGAGCCTTGTTGATCTTGCCATTGATATACATGACAAGCAGATTAATATATTCCTTTCCAAGGGCCGTAAGGAACAGGAAGAGATCCAAAAGCAAAATGGCAAATCCTTAAATGCAAAGGTCATACAGTTTGTTGATATCGGAGCTGCATTGATAAAAGCCAGGAACGAAGGACTAGACCCCTTCGCAACCATAGAAACGGTTATGCCATGGGATAAAATCGTGGAATCCGTTGAAGAAGCTAAACTACTTGCCCGACCAGCCAATTATGACTATTTGGACTTGCTTGACAGCCGATATAACCAGCTCCGTAAATATACCCCGGCTTTGGTCAAATACTTGGAGTTTTCTTCGACCAATACCTCCATGGGGCCGTTGGTTAATGCCCTGAAGATTATTAATGATATGAATGAAACCGGCAAACGGAAAGTACCGGAGAGAGAATATGCTACTTAATACAATCGCTTGGCTGGCCGGTAGTGCTGAAAGCACGATAAACAATATAATGAGCCTTATTAAATCTGCCAAGGAGTTTGGGAAAGATGAACATACTTAACCTCCCCGAATACAACATACTAAACGTCCAAGAAAGTGACGATGCTTACCGTATAGAGGTGGAGACAGCTAATCCACCTCTTTGTTGTACTCAATGTGGTTGTAAGGCTAACCTCTATAAGCATACTAAACACAAGCAGCTCATAATGGACTTGCCTATGCATGGCAAACGTGTAGGTATCCAGGTGAACCGTCAGCGATATAAGTGCCGGGAGTGCGGACAAACCTTCTATGAGCTTCTGCCCCAAACTGATGATAAACGAGGCTGCACCATAAGGCTTAGGGAATACATTGAAAAACAATCTCTTAAGCGAACTTTTGTCAGCCTTGCCGATGAAATTGGAGTGGATGAAAAGACGATACGGAATATCTTTAGGGATTACGTCAATAAACTAGAGAAATCCGTTCGGTTCAAAACTCCTCAATGGCTTGGCATTGACGAAATACACATTATTAAGCCTCGTTGTGTTCTGGCCAATATCCAAAACAACACAATTATTGATATTCTTCCGAACCGGAATAAACCCACCGTCATTGATTATTTACAACGTCTACCTAACCGTCAAACGGTTAGGTATGTCGCTATGGACATTTCCTGCCATTCGCATTTAACGGAAACTGGGATTATGTGTACACTATTAGTAAGGTAGATTTAGTAGCAAAAATGTTAAAAGGGAATTGGACTTGGAGTTTATTGAGTTCTTCTATGCAGAATGAAGATATCTTTATATTTGGGATATATTTTCACAACTTATTTTTTATAAAAGACTTCCTCACAGAAATCCTCACAGATAAATACTGTACTGATTCCAGGGAAGAAACTACATCAATTGAGGTTTACTTGCCCTATCATGATTTCGTTAAATTTTATAAGAATTCTCTTTATAAAGCAAAGCATGCTCAGTTTTGGCGGAATTGTATAAAAGATGAAGATCTACTTGCAATTCATAAAGACTGATATGTAAATGAGAGGATGGATTTTATGAAGTTCACAATACCTAATGATCCTAAAGATATACCTTTTTCAACAAGATTTCGCTGGTGGAAAAGTAAAAAAGCTGGATTAATAATAAAAGTCACAAGGAAAATTACAAAAAAGGAAAGCTTATTTAGAAATGTAAACTAAAAGAGGTGGAAAGCTTGAACAAAAATCAGAGGTTATTACTAAAAGGGCTAACAATCATATCTAACGGATTATCAATACTCCAGGATGCTGAAATTGCCTTAGATGAAATGACGGAGAAACAAGTACGTCAGGTGTTGGAAAGATTTGAAGAAACAATTTGTGAATTTAATATGCATGAAATGCTTAAAACCTCATATATGACCTATTCTCAGTCTAATACTGTCGTAAGTCACCTGGTCACAAAAATTGATCTGGATGAGTCATTGCCTCAATAAAAATTGTACAACTTTATTATTTATTGTAAGACTTTTTTCTTAACGAACACCTTTCTAGTTTTACTATTAAACTGTTTTATGATTTAATAGTTTTTTGGTTTTTATCGTTAAACCGTTTTATGGTTTAATAGTTTTCTGGTTTTATCATTAAACCGTTTTATGGTTTAATAGTTTTCTGGTTTAATTGTTAAACCGTTTTATGGTTTAATAGTTTTCTGTTTTATCATTAAACCGTTTTATGGTTTAATAGTTTTATGGTTTTATTGTTAAACTGTTTTCTGGTTTAATAGTTTTATAGTTTTATTGTTAAACCGTTTTCTGGTTTAATAGTTTTATGGTTTTATTGTTAAACTGTTTTCTGGTTTAATAGTTTTATGGTTTTATTGTTAAACCGTTTTCTGGTTTAATAGTTTTATGGTTTTATTGTTAAACTGTTTTCTGGTTTAATAGTTTTATGGTTTTATTGTTAAACCGTTTTATGGTTTAATAGTTTTCTGGTTTTATCATTAAACCGTTTTATGGTTTAATAGTTTTCTGATTTTATTGTTAAACCGTTTTACAAGTTAGAAGAGGGCAGTAGCTGGTGGGGTGTGGAATTCCATAAGACGATTTAAAACAATACTCGTCTTGGCGGCGGTTCAAATCCGTGTGGCTCTCTATGGGGGAGGTATCCGAGCAGTTGCAGGAAGTGACGTACGCACAATACAGGGGTGCAAATCCCCTTCTCCCCCTACCAAAAAATTTCATTTATATTGAATTAAAATTCGTAGAGGTAGCAGTATGAAGAAACATGAAAAAGAACAGCTTAAATGCAATATTAAATCAACTCAGCTTATAGCAGGGCAAGCAATATGGGAGTGTCTTGGCACACTAAGGTATCATTTAGAAGACTCTAAAAACATCGACACTACAACAATTGAAAATCTTATTAGAAAATTAAATAGTGCTGAAGAAAATCTAAATTTATCAATGAATTTTATCAAAACGTATTTTACATCAATAAACTAAAACCTAATCAATTTTAAAGCCATAGCTTTTTAAAATAGGGGTGTCGCCAACATTTCCGACAAAACCCACGCTAAGGAATTAAGTGGGTGAAAGTTGGCGATTTTACCCTCGCTAAGACTGAAGCTTTTCTTCTTTTATTTTTCCTACGATATTAGTCATAATGTCCAGTTTAATGAGCATTCTGATGTAATCAGACCGACTGCTAATACCGTACTTTTTGCACTGTTCATCCAATTGTTGTAAGGTTTCTTCATCGAGATCACGAATATCTATTCTTGCCATATTGTCACTCCTTTACGGATTTAATCCGTACATAATCGTAGCATCTATTGGCATATAAAGCAAGAAGGGCTTAAAGCCCCTCATGCATGATATTATGCGTCTTAATAGCACTCTCTTTCGATGAACTCAATATAGTTATCCAGCCACTTGTAAAAGTGCTTAAACTCTATGTTTAGCGGCTCCTCTTTCACAAATTCTTCTGCCCGTCTTTTTATGTCCATAAGATGCTTTCGATGCGTCGCCTTTATATTATCAACTTCGGCCACGGTAACTTCCTTCATGCCATCAATAGCATTGATTTGTTCCTCAAGGCGAGTGATTTGCCTAAAATAACGGTCTTTACCTGTATCACGGTAGTTACCTTTGGCATCTTCAAGTTTTACAAGTAGGCGTTCCCTTTCTTTACCTTTAATGACATTTATTTTTTCGTTCAGATTCATCATAAAGCCCCCTCCGTTAGAAGTCCCTCTAAAGCCTGGTAAACTGCTCCCACGCAGTTACAATTAGCTTTATCGGTATAACTGTGGTGAAAATTCAATACTATCCATACCATATATAGCCCCACGAGAGGACTTTCTCCTCTCTATCAATGTTTCTCAACCGCATATGCATGAGTACCATTACCAACAATTTGATATCCATCATGTGTAAACCAAAGCTGGAATCCGTTATCGTTTGCCTCTTTTATACTTGTAAAGCGTATTTTAAAAGTTCCTCTTGGTGTTGTAAGCGTCTCTTTTATACCCAAATGAGTCTTGATTTCGTCTTTGCTGTTAAATTCCAGAATTTCCTCACTGTCTTTACCATTGATAAGTAGCCATTTATCAAGACGGTCACTTGGGTAGTTTCCAATTAGCAGGTCGAGAGCAGAGAGGTCTTTTACAGTTCCGATGCATCCGACGTAAGTATTGTTGTCATCACGGACAATCCGCATTGTAGTTTCGTTACCTTTTTTATTTGTGAGTCTATACATACTAATATCCCCTTTCATTTGTACGGAAATATACCGTATTTATTAATATTAATATACGGTATATTTCCGTACATGTCAATAGTTATTTTAAAAAATACCTAATTATTATCAGCCCCAAAAACGACCGTTATTGGGGCTTTGGTATAATCCGTTAAAAAATCAATTGTGATTTCGTTTGGGTATTCCCTAAAGTATTACCATTATCAAAGTCCCTTAATTGACGAATAAAGACGTTAATGGTACTATTGTACTAGAAGCCAAAAAGGGGTGTTTATTTATATGGATCTACAATATAAAGGCATGAACCATCGCGGTCGTAAAGAGTGGGTCGAGCGTGACCTCACGAGTCCCACACAACCGGATGGATTAGCGATGGAGGAGTGGCAAGTTAATCAATACGTGCCATTTGTAGAAGGTATTCTGGCCTGCATTGGCCGCAATCTAACGAAAGAAGAACTTAATACGGTCGCTTGGTTGGCCGGGAGTGCCCAAAGCACGATAGACAATATAATGAGCCTTATTAAATCTGCCAATATACTCAAAGGAGCGAATAGGATGGAAAATCAAGAGTATAAATCCAGGGAATTTAAAGTAGGAGATGATTGTCCTTTTTGTAACGGTAAGTTAATTGATATAAACAATGGTGGTTTATTGGATAATAAGATTGTTTTAAAATGCAGTAACGATCAATGTTATTTTAATCAAGTTGATTTTAGATAATCCTTACCCCCTACTCCGGATTTTAAGGTGGAGAGAACGATGTTAAATGAGATACATAAGGAAAGGAGTTGTTTTTGTGGATAATAAGGCTATTCTCTTTATAAAACATTTGAATGATAAGGATTGTACGGTTTCAAAGGATGATCTCCTAAACCTTGCACTGGAATGTGGGCTTGATCTTAATTTAAAGATTGCCAAGTCAAAGACAATTGAGGCGATCATAGAAAAAGGCCATTTTAACAGGCTTTTCGATTACTTTAACGAGTTTATATTAATTCCATCATGGGAGGTTGCCGATTTTTATAATGTTTCTTCAGCTAAACTTAACCAGCTTAAAACGATCGGAGCTATCAAAGAGCAGCCAACAAGCAAGAAATTTTACAGTAGAAGGGATAAAGGATATTTTGATGCTGACGTGTATCCTTTAAGTGTTTTGAACTACGACAAGCAAGAGCTTCTAAATGCCTATGAAAATGCCTTTGGTGGCGATGTATACTCCCTGAGAATCGAAACAAAAGACAAGCTGAAAATAGAGCCTATCACAAACGAGCTTCAAAAGATTTTTAAGATGGAACGAGTACCTGATATTTACGAGCATCGAAATGAGGATGGTTTTTACACTTATTATAAGTTTAAATTACTTAATAACAGTAACGAAGAAAGTAACAGATTCCTATCAGAAATAAATATGCTAAAGAAAGAAAAGGAAGATTTGAAGAAGAAGAACGATGAACAGATAGAAAGAATTTTTAAAATATTGAGGGAGTATTTAGGTGATGATGTCGGTGATGTATTTAGTCTGACTGTTAAACTTCAAAAACTTACTCAACAACAAGTTAGAAGAGGGCAGTAGCTGGTGGGGTGTGGAATTCCATAAGACGATTTGAAACAATACTCGTCTTGGCGGCGGTTCAAATCTGTGAGGCTCTCTATGGGGGAGGTATCCGATATTATGCTATGTACAGGAGGGCAGAATGAGCTTACCAAAGTTTATAGATTACTTGAAATGCAAAGGACGGCAAGCTTGTAAATGTAAAACTTGCTTTAACAATGCCCATAGTGGTTGTACTCATTGTGTACAAAATTGTGACGGTTCTTCTAGTGAAGATATTGTTAAGAAATGTAAAGCATATATAAAAAGGGCTCAACATTAAGAAAAATTCTTAACATCTGATTAAATTAGTACAGCAATTGGAGTGCTATGCATCAATGAAACTAGGATACGCAAGAGTAAGTACGCTGGATCAGAATCTTGATCGGCAAATTGACCAATTAAAAGAGCAGGGCTGCGAACGCATTTATATGGAAAAAGTCACCGGCACTAAGCGTGACCGACCGGAATTGGAAAAACTTATTGACCAGTTGCGGTTTAGTGACACTATTGTTGTTGCTGAATTGTCCAGGTTAAGTAGGTCAGTCAAGGACCTTTTTCAGATCGTTGATATTATAAAACAAAAGGGTGCTGATCTTAAGAGCCTGAAAGAACCTTGGGCAGATACGACCACTCCCCAGGGCAAATTGATGTTTACTATATTCGCCGGAATAAGCCAGTTTGACAGAGACTTAATCATCCAGAGAACAAAAGAAGGGCTATCTAGTGCCAGGGCTAGAGGTAGAAAAGGCGGCAGACCGACAAAACCTCCAAAAGATATCGAATTTGCATTGAAAATGTATGACAGTAAGCAATACTCAATTAACGAAATAAATAAAGCTACTGGTATTAGTAAAACAAGTTTGTACCGATATATAGATCAGAGAAATAAAAAATAATGTGAGGTTTCTATGGCTGCTCTTGAAATCCTTCTTACTGAAGAACAAAGGCTTGAATTCACTCAGATACCACAAAACATTAGTGAATGGGAAATTGCCAAATACTACACTTTCACCGACAATGATATTGAGATCATTAACCGACACAGGAGAGATTATAACCGACTTGGGTTTGCGGTTCAGCTCTGCTGCTTGCGGAATCCTGGTTGGTCGTTAGGAAATATCGGTGATATTCCTGAATCTGTTCTGGCATATACTGCTGAGCAATTGCAAGTAAATCCAAAGGAATTTGATCAGTACGCTCAAAGAGAAAACACAAGGTTGGAACACCTTCAGGAACTACGTGAGGTGTACGGCTTTAGAACCTTTGCCGACTCAGATTCTAATTTTCTTTTGAAATACTTAATGCCCCATGCCATGGAAAATGACAATGTTTTAAGGCTTATGCGAATTGCCATCGAAGAATTAAAAAGGCAAATGGTTATACTCCCTGGTATTACCACTATTGAAAAAATAGTGAATGAGGTAAGCATATCAGCGGATGAAACGGTTATTCATATGATCAATACATCCCTTACGAATGCGCAAAAACGTCTACTGGATGAACTGATAGAATCTCCAAATGAAACAACAAAAACTACTCTAGCCTATTTAAAGGAAGACCCAGGACAGTCCTCACCAAAGGCATTTATGGATGTCATTGACCGGTTGAAAATAATCAGAAAACTAGAACTCACTTTGAACATCGATGGAATTCATCCCAATAGAGTTCGGCAGCTCTCCCGACTTGGTTCTAAGTATGAACCACATTCTTTCAGACGCTTCGAAGAAAGCAAGCGATATGCCATGCTTGCGCTATATCTCTACGATTTAAGCCAGAGCCTTGTTGATCTTGCCATTGATATACATGACAAGCAAATTAATATATTTCTTTCCAAAGGCCGTAAGGAACAGGAAGAGATCCAAAAGCAAAATGGCAAATCCTTAAATTCAAAGGTCATTCATTTTGTTGATATCGGAGCTGCATTGATAAAAGCCAGGAACGAAGGACTAGATCCCTTCGCAACCATAGAGACGGTTATGCCATGGGATAAAATCGTGGAATCCGTTGAAGAAGCCAAACTACTTGCCCGTCCAGCCAATTATGACTATTTGGACCTGCTTGACAGCCGATATAACCAACTCCGTAAATATACTCCGGCTTTGGTCAAATACTTGGAGTTTTCTTCGACCAATACCTCCATGGGGCCTTTGGTTGATGCTCTGAAGATTATTAATGATATGAATGAAACCGGCAAACGGAAAGTACCGGAAAATGCGCCTTTAGGTTTTATCACAAACAGGTGGAATAAATACGTTTTTGAATCCGGAGGAACGATCAATCGGCACTATTATGAAATGGCTGCTTACACTGAACTGAAGAACAAAATCCGATCTGGTGACGTGGCTGTTAAAGGCAGCCGGAACTATAAGAATTTTGATGAATACCTGGTCACTAAAAATGAATGGGATACCAAAAAGACCACTTCCTCAAAGCTTGCTGTCAGTACTTCCCAAGAAGAATATTTGCAGGAACGGAAAGAATCATTACATAATAGACTTCTGTGGGTGTCTAAAAACGCCGACAAGCTTGATGGCGTGAGTATAGGTAATGACCGGATTCATGTAGATCGACTCGAAAAGGATGTGCCAGAGGATGCTATGGCTTTAAGTGAAAGGCTGCACAAGATGCTACCAAGGGTAAAGCTCCCCGATCTCTTAATTGAGGTTGCCAGATGGACTAATTTTGACAAGAATTTTATTCATGCGTCCACAGGCAACATGGCAAAGGGTGAAGAAAAGGCAATCATCATGGCTGCATTGATGGCTATGGGTACAAATATCGGCTTAGTGAAAATGTCCGACTCTACACCGGGAATAACATACCGGCAAATGGCTAATACAGCACAATGGCGAATGTATGACGATGCGATGAAGCGTGCTCAGGCTTCCCTTGTAAATTATCAGCACAAGCAATTCCTTTCTTCATATTGGGGTGATGGCAGCACTTCTTCATCGGACGGCATGAGGGTGCAAGTAGGAGTATCTTCCCTCCATGCAGAACATAACCCTCATTATGGATCAGAGAAAGGGACGACAATGTATCGGTTTGTAAGCGATCAGTTTTCGTCATTCTATACAAAGGTCATTAATACCAACGCTAGGGATGCCGTGCATGTTATTGATGGGTTGCTGTACCATGAAACGGAGCTGTGCATTGACGAGCATTACACTGATACCGCCGGATACACGGATCAGGTATTCGGTTTAAGTCACATATTAGGCTTTCGATTTGCTCCAAGAATACGAGATATATCGGAACTAAAGCTGTATTCCTTTGCAAAGCCAAGCGATTATCCGAAAATAGAAAATATCATTAAGGGAAAAATTAACACGAAGATCATATATGAGAATTATGATGATGTACTCCGACTTGCTCATTCCATCCGAGAAGGCAAAGTATCTGGTTCTCTGATAATGTCCAAATTGGGGTCATACGCAAGACAGAACGCTGTGGCAACAGCCCTTCGAGAAATGGGCCGTATTGAAAAGACAATTTTTATTCTTGACTATATTTCGAATGAATCTCTCCGGAGGCGTATCCAAAGAGGCTTGAATAAAGGTGAAGCTATGAATGCTCTGGCAAGAGCAATCTTTTTTGGCAAGCGTGGGGAATTGCGGGAGCGTGAGTTACAAGACCAATTACAAAGAGCCAGTGCTTTGAATATCCTAATAAACGCTATTAGCATCTGGAATACGACTTACCTTCAAAAGGCCATAGAGCATTTAAAAGCGAACGGCTGCTTTAACGATGATCTACTAAAGCACATAGCCCCTCTTGGATGGGAACACATAAACTTTCTTGGAGAATATACCTTTGACGTGAGAAATGTACCTGAATCTGATGAATTAAGGCCATTAAATATATCATTTTAAGAAGGGATGTTTAAAGTGAATAATTATGTCAAGTGCCCTAAATGTGGCAAGCTTATGGTTTTAAGGAAAGGGGAATATGGTGAATTTTTTGGTTGCCAGCGATACCCTAAATGTGATGGGAAACGTAATTTTTCAGAGGGAAGAGGTAAGGAATATCTTTTGCCTGAAGATTTATATGATAATAGTTATGGTGATAATGGAACATGTTCACGGTGCGGACAATATCCTAAACTTGGTTCTTTAAGTGCTATGGGATTATGTCCTTCATGCCAAGAACACTTTGAAAATGATTAGAAATTTCTTAGCGTGGGTAAAATCCCCAGGATTTAGGCAATCAATTCCTTAGCGTGGGTTTTGTCGGAAATGTTGGCGACACCCCAAATATATACAAAGGAAGGTAAAGCGATGTCTGAATGTATAGATTGTAAAGCAGTAATTTTTGAAAATGGAAGTCGTTACTGCAAATATGATGGTTGTATTTCACATGATAATTATGATGATACTGATTGTGAATATTTTGATTCGAAAACGAAATATGTAATTTGCCCTAATTGCCAAAAAGAAGTTGGTTATTTATCTGTTTACATGATTCCAAATAAAATTAATAAAGTAATTTGTTATGAATGTGGCCAGGAGTTTCGCTTTACACTTACTGGTAATGAATTGATTTTGATATAAAATATAACGTCAATATAACGCCTTAAACGTCTAGGAAACTGATGCTGCTTACCGTGTAGAGATGGAAACATGAAAGAAGGTAGTTGGTGCTTGATGTTAGATGATATCCATGATCTGATCGGTTGCACAATAAGAACACATTATGGAACCGGAGGAAAAGTTATTTATGTTGGCCGACCGTACAAAGACAAATCTCTTTTTAATCTTAATTATACCGATCCAAGAGACGGAAGAAGGTGCATTATTAACTACCTGAAACTAGTAGGCGGCCAGGTTCTTTGTGAGTGTATACCGCTTAAAATATCGGGCACATCAGCGCCAAGGCAGTTAAGTTTATTTGGGTATTCGGATGTTATGGCGGGAGAGGAATAACTGGATACCCAGATTTGACCTAGCTTATTATAGGAGGAGTTATAGCCGTGTTTATTTGGAAAAACCGAAAGCTCCCAACTTTAAAATATTCTTATATAAATAACTCAATTTTGCTATCAACAGAAACTATTGAAAAGAATGGTTTCAAAGAAATATATAGACAGGTAAATGATGATACATATAGCATACAAATATTGTGCTTTAATGAAGAAACACGCGAATTCAAAGCATTTGACCGATTCCATTGGATGGATGAACCATATTACAGCGAAGGAGGTAGCTGGGGGGAAATCCGAGGAGTGCATTATAAAAAGGATTTGTGGACGCCTATAGCTTTACATTACACAAGCGAGTGGCTAAAAAAATTGTTTAAAATATGATGAATACCCCCTTATACAAATAAGAATATGGGGTCTTCTGGATACGCTCAGGCCAAATGCTAATCGAAGAATCAGTAAAGTTATTTTGGAGAAAACACTGTGGCAAAGGTTAAAAGCGAGGGTAAATAAAGATTATGGCACAAGCACAAGGTAAAGTATTACTTAAATTTGATGTTTTTCCCGCAGAAAAAGAACGGATAGAAGAGCTATGTAAACAGTTCGGTATTACTAAGATTGAATTTCTGCGACGAGCTAAGGCTATAGCCGAAGATCAACCGGAGTTATTTCAAAGTCCACCACCAAAAAAATTTAGCCGGTGATCCTTAGAGTAAGGAAAACCGACTTTTTACTTCCATAAAATGTCTTAGCGTATATTTTCGTTAAAATGTTGGCGGGACCCCTATAGGGAATATTTGTTCCTATCTTATCAAGACATACGTTCTATGTAAAGAGAGTTGATATGCCAAATAGTACCATCATCACGTAAAGGCATTAATAAAAAAACCATGTTGACACATGGATGGATGAATGAACAACAAAAATTAAGATAAATTAAAATTTGTGCAGAAGTGGGGGAGAGGAGAGGTAGGTATTAAGACAATTTCGTCTATTTCCTAAAACATAAAGGCTTACCTCATTACTGTTCACTGCCGTTATTATCAGATTTTTTAGAACTAACCATTAACCTCCTTCTAACAGGTTGGTTCATCGCTTCTAAGTCTGTCGGATCAATGCCTGAGTTGAAAACCCTACTATAATGTAAACTGCAATAACCTTTTGTAGAATGTTTTCTCTCGCAACCAGGTACAGAACAAATCTCTGGATATTTTCGCGGCGTTTTATAAGGCTTTTTGGGAGGCAAACTTTGTTTTTTTTGTTGTATATAATGCTTATTGCACAAGCCCTTACTAAAAGGAAGCTGCTCGCAACCAGATACAGAACAAATACTTTCTGCTGCTATCTGCAAAATAGCAGTAATCAATTCTAATTTAAGCCTACCTGTTCTTTCTGGTGATTCTACTATACTTGTTATTGTGGAAAGTAAAGCAGAATATCGCTTTTCTGACTTAAACAACTTCTTATAATCTTTTTCAGTGAGTATTTGATTCATTAGCTCACACCCTTAAAAAATTATGTTATAAGCCATCCAAAGCAAAGCGGATCAAAGGGTTGGTCACCGTCCTTAAATCATTCTACTTGTCACCCAGTTTTTACTATTCTTTTTGTCCGTAATTTTGCAGAATCCATTCGTTTTCCGCGCCGTATTTGGCTTCCATATTACGGATAGACACAACCCATTCATTATTTATGTACTCAACTTTGGCTTTTGGTACTTCGGTTTTAGCAAAAATAAAATTATCGCAGTAAGGGCTAAGTTCATAAATATTTTCTCCGCGCTTGTAAATATAGCTAGTGTCTTTACGACTATAACTCTTTGCTTCCTTTATAGCTTCATCTAAAGTACTTAACCAGCTTTTATAATTGCTTACTTCAGAAAAAAACATTGCTATTTGGTTACCTTTTTTATCAAGTATTTCAACCTTAAAAAGGCTTTCTGCATAAAAGTTATGCCATTGACCGCCTTTTTTATTAAAGTCGTCTCTCCCAAAATTACGATCTACTTTGAAAGCCAGATTTTCAGGCCTTTGATTACCGTCTTTATTTGAGGTAACTTTAGTTTCATAGCCAGAAGCTAACAGAAATCGCAAAGTATAGTATTGCTTAATTTCATTCATCTTCCATACCTCCGTCCAATTTGTCTTTATGAAAATCTAAGGTACGGGTCTCTCTATTTTGTACATATTCGGAAATATATAAGTCAAACAATGAAAAAGTGTACGGTACACTATTAGAACGGTTAAATACTATTATAGCATAGGAACTAGACAACTATTTGACGCTCATACATGCACTCCTTAATCAGTCCAACGTAAAAGTTGTCATTAATGCAGTCCGGAGCGTCCACACACGAATTGCAGTGTTTATTGATAAACCTATAACATGGATCACAGTTGTAAAAACTATAGACCGAACCGTCACCGGCACAGGTATCGACGTTAACAGTCGTCCCAATGGGAATCGCTGTTCCGCAGCCTTGGCAGATGTGCGGTTTCCTTGTTTTTACCCTTTTACTCTCAAGTAAGGTGGCCAATATAATCCCCCCTATTTCACTAGATGTAGGCCAAAATAAAAACTGTATTTTTGAAATAGAAAGTGTATTTTTATAAATTGATCCTTACCACGAAAGAAACTTCAACTTGCTCTAGATTGATTCCCAAATTAGCTTTTACTTCGTTTATGAACCATAAACAAAGTTCTTTTTCACTTGAGCTTTTTTGCTGTAGTTTTTTTTGAGATACAATGTCGGCCATGTTTTGCAGATTGTTTTTCTGCTCTTGAGTAAATCCGTTATCTTCGAAAAAAAACACATCACCACTTATTGTTAACTTTATTATCGACCGCAATGAAACTCCTCCTTTCCATACAGCAACTTTCTTTTAAGTGGTAGGTGTACATCTTTTATTTCAAAACTACACTAGAAAGACTTTTTGGTTATAAAGTCTGCAAGCTTCGAGCACAGCATTAAGCAGTTTAGGTTTGCCCCTAAGATCATCAAGCATTTTCACAAAATTGAAGTCTTTATTTCCCCAACCTCCGCTATATAGTTGGTGTGCAAATGCTACGACATGCCTCAAATCCTGGTGGATAATATTAGAATCAAGTATTGATTCCCAACGAATATCGCCGGTTTGTTCATTCAAAAAGCGTTTTACCAACTTTAATAAGACCTGATCAGCCGTAAATATGTAGTAAGCGTAACAATAGTCGGCGTAGTCCAGAGTAGTGTTGGCTGCGGCCTTTAATGTTTGTAAGCGTTTAAATTCCTGTTCATGTTCAGCGTTAATAAAATACATTATGGATTCCTCCAATCACTGATTTATGTTACTGGAAAAAGCGTTAAGGAAATCGCCTGGAGTCATTATCGTAAAATGCTCTTGTATTTCTGGGGTGTAAAAGTCTAGATCCCCTGTGATAAGTATATCCGGTTGAGCTACCATAGCTGAAATCAGGATTGGTATATCTTTTGGGTCTCGTATATACGGGGCTTTTACTGAGGAAAGGTCTGATGGAGTGTAGGCTAATTCAAACTCAAGTCTCGTCAAGAATTGATCCCATTCAGGCAATTTATTTGGGAACCGCTTATTTAAGATCCGTGATACTTCGGCGATAGAATAGCTACAAATGATTAACTGATGCTCTTCGACAAGCAGAAGGAGCAGTTTTCTTGAAACTGATGTCTTGGATATCATGGCGGAAATCAATACATTGGAATCGACGAACACACGAAAAAAGTTATTTCTTTCGTTCATTCCACATTTCCTCCCGGACTTGTTCCAGTTCGTTCATCATTTCTTCTTCAGTAATTCCTTTGGCCTGAGCTTCAGCACTCATCGAATCTAAGAATTCTCTTAAAGCAATAACGCTGGATTTTGTAATAACTATATTCCCATCCTTTTCAATAAAAGCCACCTTATCGCCTTCAGATAATTTTAATCGTTCACGAACCGCCTTTGGAATGGTAATTTGCCCTTTCGATGTAACCCTTGAAACTTCCATGTCCATAAAACTTAGCTCCCTTCGGTATATGTTCCTTACTTTCCTTACTTTCATTATACCATAACATGGAAACCATATTCAACTAAAAGTTCCGATTATTATTATGGAAATAGAACAACAGCATATTTATAATAAACATTGCCTCATAAAGTAAGCTTCGATATACTAATTCTAATATGTATGTTCCGATACTCACCATTTTAGGAACTTTACTATAAAGGCTTTCCGGATTAGTGTGTGGAATAGAGGGCTTTAGCCCTCGCCTTCCATTAACTTACAGACTGTTGATACACGGGGACCACGACGGTAGACTCGACTATCCTTGTACCCAGCGTTGAGGTTGGTGTCTGGATCAGGACTATCCTCATCATCTTCATCCCATCCGCAGAACGATAAGTCCTTGACATACATTGGTTCGCTAATCTCCTTGAACCCTTCAGTATAGAGTAATTTGGCTCGTAAGACTTCAAATGAGTAACCCCTACCATTTCTGTTCACGATCTTGATTAAGCCGTTTAATGCCTCGGTGTAAGCGTTAGAGGGACGTGTACCAACTGGCGTGTCAAAGTAGTTGAATATCTCAGTTTCCCAGTTTTTCATTGAGGTCATGAGTGACTTGAAGTAGGGCTGCATGGATGACGGCATTTGCTTTTTCCACGCCTGGTATCGTTCTAACGCATCCTTTCTGTCCACACCGGTATCGAAGATATCGTAGAACTCCTCTTTAAGCTCATAGGCTGCACCTAGCTCGGGATAATTAGCTGTCCATGACTCAAGCCTTAACTGTTCGAATCCACTAAGATTTACCCTGCGTTTAAGTAGTGTGAAGCGGTCATGCATTAGCGTCTTACGCTGCTTATCAGTAAGTGATTGCCGTATCTTCTTGCGAATCTCCTCTAGTGCCTCACTAGCACCTTTTACCACATGGAACTTGTCGATGATGATCCTGGCATTTGGGAGGGCAAGGATAGCAGCATCGCGGTAAGTTGGCCACATATCCATGCAGGCGACTTCTACGTCCTTTCTATAGGGCATCTGTTTTAGATACTCGATTACCTTGGTCTTTTTGCGATCTTCAAGTATGTCGTAAATGGTACTTTCTTTAACGTTTGCGATTACGCAACGGTAGTTATGAAGTAGATGAGCTTCGTCAATGCCCAGCCATTTAGGAGTAGGGAAAAGTATGTGCGTATTAAGCCATTTAGCGTGCTCGTGGAACACGTTGCGAATTGTCTTTTCATCGAGTCCTAACTCCTCACTAAGGCTCTTGAACGTACGCACAAGGGATTCCTTTTCGATGTACTCACGCAACCTACGAGTCATCAGACGCTTCTCGTCCAGCATCGGTAACGGCTCTAGGAATGTTTTCGTACAATCCTTGCATCTGTACCGTTTGCGCTTCAAATATATTGTTACACGCCTGTCATGCGAGGGGATGTCCCTGAATACCTGTTCCTTGCTTCCGTGCCCTAGAAGGTTAGCTACGCAGCCACAGTGATGACAGTAAGAAGGTGGAGAAACCATCTCCACCCTGATGTTGTAGTCGTGTTCCGTTTCCTCGAACTTTACTACTTTGAATTCTGCGATGTTGAGTATATTCACGACCATATTATTCACCAAGAGCCTTTCGTCTGACGTATTCCGATGGCGTTATTTCCTTGATATGCGCTTGGATAACAATCTCATCCCATTCAGCTTGGGTAAAACGGATTGACTTATTGAAACTAGGTGTGACGCGCTGTAGTTTAGCCCCTGCACCTTCACGCTTTCCGCCTTTAGGCATTGTGATTCACGTCCTTGCTGCTAATGCCAAATCTATAGGGATAGGCTGCCGTTAAAGCCCTTTTAGGGTTCTTACTGTAATAATAATGCAGTGGAGTACCGAGTCCGTATTCCATGAATGTTTCATAGTCTATGCTTAAAAGATTGTCCGCTACAGGATTTAATTTCAGTTTTTCTTCCACTAACCATCTCGTAGCTTTTATAGCTGTTTTTCTAGTCCAATAACCCTTTGCAATCTGGGTTAATTCCCAAGGCTGGTATTCCCCCGGATAGATAGCTTCTAACAGTTTAAATGGGTTACCGTTAAAACAGTGAAGATACATGCTCATCATGTCATTTTCCCTAAATGTCTGCGTGGAAAACCGGTCTACGATAGTCTGCCGATCCCACTTTAGCTTTTCTTCAATGAACCATTTTCCAACCTTAATTTTAGTTTCCTTTGTCCAGTAACCCCTCGGTGTGTTAACTAATTCCCACTCGTGGTATTGGGTTGGATAAACCGCGTCCAGCGCCTTAAATGCAGACCCACCACAAAGAATATTGAGCATTCCGTTAAGTTTATTTTCCACAAAGGTTTTCCATCTTAGATTTTGGATTATATCGCCTTCGGTCCAGCTTAAAACCTCTTCAAACATATATCGAGTAACCGCTATAGCGTTTTCAGGAGCTTCTGGTAGTTGCCAAAATCCATCCGGGAACTTTTTTAATTCGCCTTTTAATACTAATTTGTAGACCTCTACGGCAGTTAACCCAAATACCTTATCGGATACACTTTCCTTCGCCATATAGCCTCCTTGCGCCGGTATTGGCCCCGGCTTGGCCATTAACATTAGTAGGAATTTTCGAGTTCGAGCATTTTTTCAAAGGAAATTGTTTCGGGCAACTCGGCGAATGCGCTAAAGTCAGATCGAACACTGGGTTCTCCACAGTCGATACTTCCCTTGAACCCATCAGATAACATTTCTTCGCTGACTTCACGCCATTCCTTGTAGAGACTAGTTAGATTCTTTTCCAATTAATTTTCCTCCTTAATGCTTTTTACCATAGCCATAAATTCTTCACGAGACCATATTTCTAGAACTTGGTCAACGTCGATAACATCCTCATCATCATGACCAACTTCTACAAACCATCCAGACATAACCAGTACAACATAGTCGTTGTCGAATTCAGAGCGAAAACCATAGAGTTTAGATGCGGTAGAGCAGCAACTTTTACCATTCAAGACTGTGGAATCATCCTCAATTGCTTCTTCTGGTGTGGAGTAGATCATTCCCCACGATTGTGTACCCATTTCGAGGGAAGAATCTTGGAAGCGATAATATACATCTCTGTTTTCATCATAGGATTCGATCTTTTCAGGTGTTGGTTGGTTGTTTACTGTATAGATCGCCACTTGTGTTTCCCCCTCGTTTTTTGATCTTAAGTTATTATACCTTGATATAATTGAATATGCAATACGGAATCAATGAAAAAGATAAACTATTTTTCAGGGAGTTATGGCAACAAAAAGCACCACTATAAAAGTGGTGCATCAACACACTAATCCGTTGCTGGAGGTGATAGCATGTAACCTTATAATCATCTAATGATCATCAAATCAACACGAAATTCCGGATAGCCACTATAAACAGGAGAAAGGGGATCTCATGATAGAAAAGAGGGTATCTGCAAAAAAGAAAGCTAAGGAGCTGTCTAAATATCTCCGTGGAGAACGGCCTGATTATCCCTATCTAAAAAGCCTATTTCAACACTTAAGGGCTGAATTGGAAATAGAAATACCTAAAACATCAAAGAAGCTGCCTTATGTTCCAACGGAAGAAGAATTAAAGCGATACTACGATGTGGTTTGGAAGGCTAAAAACTTTCAGGACATGATGATAGTTAAAACGCTTCTCTATACCGGCGCAAGGGTTAGTGAGTTAATAAATATAAAGATTACAGACGTTGATTTTCATTACTGCCAAATACGGATTAATAAAGGCAAGGGGAACAAAGATCGCATTGTCCCGTTCCCCCAGTCATTTAAGGAATTACTGGCCATGCATACTGATTCAATGGCCAAAGAACAAGCCGTTTACCTGTTTGAATCCTCGTGGAAAAAGAAATATACAGATCGGGGTATCCGGAAGATCCTGGCTAAGTATTCAGAAGAGGCCGGACTAGTTCAAAACTTGTCGCCACACAAACTACGACACTTTCTGTTGACCTGGTTAAAGAAGCAAGGGATAGATGATGCATTAATTCAGCCGTATTCTGGGCACGAGAGTAGAAAGTCCCTTGAAGTATACTCAAGACTAGCCATTACCGATGCTCAACAAGAATATAACGAGGTTATCAATAAATTCCCCATTTAGAATGTGAGTGGACTAACCAATATTGAATTGGACGTTATTACTCTTCATGAATTCTTTTATGACTGAGACATGAATACAATGACCAACATGCAAAAAAGCACTTTCATTAACTACCTTTTTGACACCGTTCCGATTTACTTCAAGGTTAACATCAAAATCTAAATCAAGATGGTTTGTAGCAGATTGCATTCCCCAGATACGTCCATCCGAATCAAAAGCAGGGCCACCACTTTGACCACGTAAGCCTGGAGTACTTAATTCAAATCCATAGATATAGGGCTTATTATTGGTATCCATTTTTAGGAGATTACGAGTAACCATTCCCTCGATAGGAAAACTTGGAGTGTAATTACTCCCTACATCATCAGTCCATTCTATTGTATCGATTGTACTGTTATATATGTGATTCGTGAATTCAGGGAAAGGGTAGCCCAAACGACACAGGAATTTCCCTTGTTTCAAATGGTCATCATGTTCAGCAAATACAGGAAAATTATCGCATAATAATCTATCAAAATGGTCGAACTTAATGAGCGCTAAATCTAAGGAACTATGATAAAAATAACGCAAATTTAAATTACCTTCAATACAATTTTGTAGATATGCTTTTAGTTCGAAAATAGCACCATCTTTATAATCGTATTTACTTTCAAGATCTTTGATTGACAGAGTAGTATTATTTAACTCTTGACGAAATTTTTCACGTTTAATACTTAGAGGGTCCGTAAATAATAGACTTTCTAGAACATGCCTACAAGTAAGCGCCCAACCATCTTTGTTTACAAAAAACAATGTAGCAGACCCAGGAAAGACAGTTGTTGAACCATAATAGCGACTTATAAATAGAATCGGTCTAGTAAATAATGATACAGTCTCTATAGCATTTACAAACAATGTGTTATCTCCTTTCTCCTTTACCGTGTAAAGTTCGGTTAGATATCGGGATCTTCAATTATACAAGGCATGGTTAGACATAACCGGTTATATTGAACAACCGGTTAGTAAACTGATTATCAAAACGAAGGGAACCAAATACCTTTTTATCTTTTATATTATGACTGATTTCCTTTACTCCTTCCCGAAGGGAAAATATAGAAAAGTATGAAGGCTAAATTGGCCCCTATAAAAACATTAATAGCAAACATATTAGGAGTTACCCCGAAGTAATTAGCTGCGGAAACTATAACGGAATTTAGAGTCCCAGATTTAGCTAGAGAGTTTAAGTTAAGCCCTAAATAAGCAATCATTATAGTTATAAAACCATGTTTAATATGTTTTCTTGTTCCACCAATAAGCATAAGGAACGCCCCAGCAACAATGCATAAATATAAAACTCCGTTAACAAATAACTCGTTCATAAAAATTTACGTCCTCCTCCTTTCTAAACTAACTAAAGCAGTTATTCTTACAACGACTGACGATTCTTTTCTCCGTTCCTTTCGGTAATGAAATAAGCTTAAACAAAGCGATTCCTCCACAAAATGGACAAGTAAATTCACCTTCATCTTTTTCTTGTTTGATAAGCTCAAGCTCTAAATTAAATACTTCTTTTAATTTATCAAGTTCGTTTTTAACACATTCGGATGTTGTATATGGTAAAAGATCCGTAGGACATACCAATCCTCTTCGGTTATTATCAAGGTACTTAACAATAGCCCCCGCCGGTGAGAAGTTATCTGTAAAACCTAGCACTTCAACAATTCTCCCTTTATTTTCCCTTTCTCTTTTTTTGGTGGGCTTTTCTGGTTCATAAATATACTTTTGGCCTGCTTGAATATTAATCTGAACGAATTTATCATCTATCCGTCTTGTAATAACAGTTGGAACTTCCGAAATGATCGTCATACGATAAGTCATAACTCTTTCACCCCTCTTATAAATAAAGGTTTATTATATGGCTATCCGGATTTTATGTTGAAAATAGCACTTGAACTGAAATTATTTTTCTGATTTTCAACAACAATTTTTTGACTGAATTTCAGTTCATTAATCATAATTCATTGCACGAACCTCTACTAGGACAACAATCACAAGACCAATAATTTATACAATTGCTTTCAAATTCAGGTTCAGGTGGTTCTTGTTGTTGCATATGATTGTCATATTCATCCAAAAGAATCTCGATTTTATCTTGCAATTTGGTGATTTTTCTTCTTTTAAAATTCTTGTTAAAATCACCAAAAATCAACCATAATTTCATTAGCATCGCATATTTTATACCAAATTTTTTTATGTCCTTTAAAAATAAAAAGTATTTCATGTTTTTAATCCTTATTATCCCCCTTTTTTTATTGCACCAAAATATTTTCATTTAAAGACTAACATATATTAACATTTATGGATATATAAATAATGGTTTCAACACACCAATCCGAATACCCTATATTAATTAGACTCTTTTTCCATTAAAGACGATACTTTGAAATTTTTGGCCTTCTCATTCTGAACTATGTAGCAGCCTTCTTTAAGATGAAGAATAGTACCTTCCATATTAGTAAAACCCCAATGCCTTTTAACATCTGATAATGACGCTAATGTGACATCCTGGCTATAATGAGATCCACCAGCCAGCCCACCGTCAAAGGGATATACATACAATTCTTCTGCGTTTGGATTTACTTCTAGGTAAACCTTGATCTGTTCACTGTCTCCTTCAGAATAGGTTTTACTTTTACTATATATAGCCATATATTTTTTAAGATGGTCGATTGTTTTATTAACTTCCTGGTAATTACCTTCGATCTGGATCTTAACCATACTTTTCACTTCCTTCTTAGGTATTTACAATTTGGCGCTATATCGTTTTTAACTTGAAACATCATCTTTTAAAATTCGCAACCAAGTATATTCGGTGATCCAAGCAATGAAAGCTATGGTAGTTACTAGCAGAGATAGAGATAAACAGCCAGTTAATACAAACGTAATGGCAAGCAATACCTTGATAGTTGCTATCTTAGTTGCCACGTAGAAAATAATGCTTAATATCAAACCACCTAAAAAAAACCATTGAGCTAAAGCTTTATTACTTTGATGTCTTCTAATCTCATAATCATGGTACATATTTTTTATCATCCTTTCTGTATGAGAATAGCTCTCACATCCATAACATCCCAATCTGGACCATATCATTTATCCAAAACACGAATCCTTAAGGAAGATGGCATGTGTATCAATGATTGATAGTTTATAACCCATGTGCTCCTTTACTCTCCTGTATTAGTACCAGGTCTTTTCATCCGTAATATGTAACCAACACCCCTCTCGACCATAATGTTCATATTCGAATCTCAAATAGGTTTTAACTTTACCCTCGATTAACTTAAGGTGTTTATAGTTTTCGTTTTTCCATGACCAGTGAACCGTTTTTAATCCATTTTTATCAATGGCCAATATGAGTCCACCAGCACTAGTGAAATAATCATCATCCGGATTCTCCTTCACCATATAATCCATATCCTCAACGAAGTAAATCCCTTTTGGCACTATAGTAGCCCTTGAATTTAAACCTTGTGCGTTATAAAAATTGACGATGAACTTTAAATAAAGCTGTTTGTTCAGATCGTCAAGTCTACTGTATCCGTCTACTTCGCGGTAATCAATTCCATAGATTTTCAGTAGATCATCCGTAGACCTTAGCAAATTATCTTTTAGGCCGTTGGCCTTATAGATTTTTTCATACTGAAATATGTCCATGCCTCATTCCTCTTCTTCATTCTTAAGTGTTCTTAAAAATCTATTAATCTCACTCTGGAAATCAGGAGAAAGTCTTATAAATTCCATAATCGTATGAAGACTTATATGCTCGATTAAAACCGCGCTAATAGATGGTTTTTCAAATAACGGTATACTTTCGAATACACACCAAGTCAACCTAACGTATTCTGTTAAAATAGCAGTTTTTGGTTTCGTAGATTCTAGGTAAAATTCCATACGATAATAAGAGCCTTCGTCAGTTTTCCGCTTTTTGATAAGCTTTAAGATAATTTGGTCATTTTCCAAATACTTTTTTAACAATTCGTTCGCTTCTGACGGCAGCTCGGAGACGTTAAAACCGATTGTCTTACACACGGATATTCCCCCTTATGTTGATCATTAATGGTCCGTTTTAGGCTTATCTCTCTCGTATTCTGACCTGGTGCCCTTCTGAAATATAGAAAACATCGTTATTACAATGTACCTGAATTTTACTCTTACCGTCAAAGCTCCATTCATACCTTCCAGGAATCCAGCCATTTCCCCATTTAACTTGGATTCCACTACCAGCATGGACCGGCACACCGTCTACAAAATGACATAAACCACTTGTCCCTTCATGCCCAAGGATAATCGGGCCTTGAACCCATCCTTCCGGAATCGGATTAGGAGCCATCGGATCTTTTTCCTCAGAATATTTCCGACATTCGAGATCAAGTTTTCCGGAAATAGGTTCTACCCAAGTTACATCACCATAGTAAAGACGTCCTGTATAAGCTGCAAATTGTTCATTGTTAAATAGAATTCTTACTTTCTCCATAAATGGATTTCTCTGATAGTCTCCAATATCGGTATCCCTGTCCTCTATTTGATAAGCCCATATTGAAGTAATGAAATCATCAGTATTCTTAAAACGTGAACTAGGTAGCGACTGAACAAATTGAGCTCGCTTCTTACCAATTGACTCTTCTCTAAGATCCTCATCTATACGACGTGCACTAAAATAGCGGTAAATCAAATACATTCCGAAATGATATAAGAAAATATCAATTTCCCCACACATATGTTTATCAATCACTAATTTGGTAAAGAGTAACCTTTCAGATTTCTTCTCAATATGATGCAAAAAAAACTGCTTTTGAAATTGCAAATTATTAAAAAACGCATTGGGATATTCATACTCATAGGTTGTCGCAGCCTTTAAGGAATTATAGTACTGTCTTATTATAACCGGCCAAACCGATCCCGCTTTACCTTCCATGCCCTGGGTTGTTAGATCAGTAAAAATTGTCTCCAATTGTTTTAATTTATCCGTTAAGTCTATGGTCATGATTCACACACCTTCATCTTCTTTTTATCACCAAGAACCTTTAAATCCCATTTTAACCATTTTAGTCTACCTAATAATCCTTTACCCATTATAACGCAATCGTTAGACAATTTCCTTTAATTACAATTATTGAATTGAACAACAGGCCCGTAAAAACGGACCTGTAACGTAACATTGTCAAAACAAAAGGGCTAAGATATTAACCGCATCCCTGATTTGTGCATTCCGGATTAATGCAATGCCAGCAGCCTTCAGAATAAACTATTCAATTTCCACATACTTCACAAACATTTACTTTTCCCATTCTTTTACACTCCCTATACTATTATATTTTTGATCTAGCTGGATAACAAAGTAGTAACTATCTAACCTATCAATTCATACTGGGCCTTGATGTGAGTATAATGAGAAAACATTCCTGCTAAGATAATCTGACCGCTGTCGAGATATCGAACGAGTTTTCTAGTTTCCTGGTATTCTTCAACGAATCTTTTACACTTAGGGGCAACATGTTCAGCTGCAAAAAGCGCTGACTTTTCAGCCTTTTCTTTTTCCAAAAATGGTATGGCATATTCCGGATCTAAAGATATGTGCAACCACAACTCTGGCCGATTACATATATAATTTTTTTTGCCGTCTTCGTCGATATGATAAATTCGATAAGCTCTCATCTGGTTTACCACCTCCAACTTTCTATATATATTATAACATTATTCGTATATAATTACAATATATCAGAGCATAAAAAAGTGACCCTTTATTTGGCCAAAAATATTTTACGCTTCTATCTTTAGATCCGGCACGGTACCCCGACCAGGGACGGCCTACCCCAAAGACTTGCCTAGCGCCTTGAAGGATAAATTGAGCTACTTATCAGGAATACTGTAACTTAACTCATTTCTTTTCCGGCTAAAGAACAATACCTTTTCCATCAAAGGCCAGTTTCCAAACCCTTTAGTTACGTAGATTCCTTTACTCTGGAACCATAATATTTCCTTTAGCACAAAAATGAAGCATAATATTTCCAAGGTAATCCACTTGGGGTGAAAGTGATTTGATCTAATAAAAAAAATAGGAGCAACAATAGGATGCGCGCAGAATAAGAAACGACCCCATGCAGTAGCCGGGGTTGTGGTCAGTGTGGACAAGTCTACCCCAAAGAATACTTCAAATTAGACTTGTCCAAGAACAGTGGGAAAGCTCTTTTAAGGAAGACGAAAACGGCTTTTCCACTGTTCGGCACTGTCCACGGCCCCAGGATAAGACGTGACCCGAGAAAAACATTAAGGTCCGCCAAAATTGGATATTACCCTAAAAAACAGCCCCTAATTGGGAAGCATAACTTTTCTATACGAAATTTGAAGCATATCTTTTCCAAACGGAAATTTTATGGTTTATGTCACAAATACATCTTTATGTTCAAGGCGTGGATCGCTGGCCGACTTGACCGGTGTGTTACAATTCTTTACACGCGGTCTGCGACGATCAGGAGCTGTCCGCATTGACTCCCGCAGCTGCAACCTTTGTGCCCATCCCCGTAAGGCACAAGGGTTGCAGCTGCACCTCTTTAAAGCCCCAGGACTACTCCCAAAAACGTTCCCTTCCCTTTACCATCGACAGCGATCTGCGATAGCAGGAGCCTGTCTTTTTATGATAGACCTTTTATTATTGTTGATGCAAGATCCGGGAAACAACACCTTCAGCGATTATTACCTGCGAAAAAATTACCCATGTGTAAAAACACATGGAAACAAGGACTCCATAGGTGTGCGCCACTTGCAGACTGGACAGGAAAAGACGTGTGGACTTACATTTATTCCAGACAACTCCATTATCCAAGATTATACGATTATCAAAAATACCAAACGAGGGATTGGATCAGAAATACCGGATGGACAACGACTGATGGCGCAGAAAGTGGACGCTTGGTATGGTTGCGTGAATTTTATCCAGAGTTTTATCAAGAATTATAGTGTGGATGTTGCCAGTGGTAAAAAAGTTTGTGTAAAATATTTAGCCCTCCTGTATAACGAAATTATTTATTGCTCTGTAAGCATTTGCTTCAAGACATCTTCAAACATTTTTATTTCATCTTCAATTTCACTTAATTCGTCAGATGAAACATCTGGACTTGGCCATGCACGGAGCATACCTTTTCTAATATTTATTTCCTCTTTGATTTCTTTTGTTGTTTTGAATATGGCTTTAATTTTGTTTGGATTCCATCCTACCATTTTGATTCCTCCCTCATATTTCTACAGAAAACACACTTACTTAATCTTCCATATCTGGATACCCAGTTATTTCGTTCCACCGTATAATCCGAATACCCAATGTTTTTAATATTTCTTACATAATTCAAAGCTAATTCATGATTATCAAATTCCATTTTTTCGGTTTTTAATAAATCTATAGAACATAAATAATAAATCCATTCATTATTTACTTTTTTATCCTGGATATAATACTTAATGTTTTTATGAATAAAATATGGACACAAGCCATTTTTGGCAATGAAGGTAATTTTCATATCCTCTCTCTCATAAACCTCCTATAAAAATTCGTGGTTTAAATAAAATGCCGGGTATAGGCACCCGGCTGGCCGTTGGATACTGGATTTTAAGCTCTTTTAATTGCTGCAAAAACCATTCTGTTTTCGCCAATGTTTTTACCCCTAATGTGATATTCGGAATCTCTGTAATGTGTAGGCTCGGTATATCCTTCTTTTAATGCCCTTTCATTACTACGAAATACCTTTTCAATTTTCACTTTTAAGAATCTAGGAGTTTCAACGTATTCACCTTTTTTCATTTGCTTAACCCTCCCTTTAAAATTAGTGTTTGATGCCGGGTATTGGCCCCCGGCAGGCCCATTTACTTTTACCTAGCAGCTTGGGCAGTTTTAAGCTTCGCCATTTCTTCAGCCAGCGTCCAAAGTGCTTGATTTAATTTAACATTGCCGTCTATGCTTTTTACTTCTCTAGTCCGGCCTCTTCCTTGATAACGTCCTTCCTTATCGAATCTGTCATATCTTACATTCCCTTTGATAAGATTTTCTTGGGTTACGTTGAACGTTTTCCAGAGATCGTTCCCTTTGTCCGTGCTTCTATTTGGTAGTAGAATTCTTTCAGTATCAATCTCATTCGGTTTATCAAATCTCAAAGACTTGGCAGTATCAGCAAAAATAAGTTGTTCTTGTGGAGTTAATACAATCGACTTCATTTTCTCAACCCCCGCCGTAATCATCGGTGCTTTTTGAACCGTTTCAGCGCAAATATCAATGACTTGTGTAGCATCATAAGAATTATGTCTTATACGTGCCGAGTCAAAAGAAGATTCAGCGACTACCATTCCATTTGAGCAAGCCAACCTATATAAACCACAATTAAAAACAAAGCTTGATAAACCATTATGAGAATTTGTAAGGACCAGCTCAACAAAGGTATCACCCACAGCCAACTTATCACTTACCCCTTCGTTAAAATTTCTAAATCGAACCATATGCTTTTGATACCCCTCATTTAGCTCATTCCGGGTCCTCGATTCCATAGCCTTAACAGGCAGCCATCCTTCTTTCTCCATTTCCTTAACGACTTCAATCGTTGGGATAAAATTATATTTGCTCGAAAGTCCCGCTTTAGGTGTAGCAGAAAAAATCGATGGAGCAATTTGATTTAATTTACCTAAAGTAAGCGCTTGGTTAATTGTGTTAGTTGAGTTATACATGATAAAACCTCTTTCTTTCCCCGGCCCCCTTTGTGGCCTGACAGGTTATTAAGGATTTTCTAAACGCAATTCCGATCTATGTATATATTATAACATTATTCGCATACTATTACAATACATTAAGGGCAAAAAAAAGCGATTTTTTGCGTAAAACCGCCCTTTTTTCTACCCATACAAACGCCCCCCGGCCCCTTTAAACTTAATGGAGTAACAAAACTATCGAGTTAGTTGTCAAGGGTGCCACGAGGGATACCGGAAGCCCGAAGGGCTGAGGATATGCTCGCTGGCATCCCATTGACAACCTCGCACCTAATATGCTGAGAGACGGGAAGTCTCTTCTGACCCCCAGCGCCCTTCCTCATAGCATAAAGAGACTTCCCTTGGCTAGCGCCGAGCGTTCCGGGTCCCCTTCCTTCGTTCCCCACGATTCCCCACGGCTCTCAAACCGGTCTATGGCCGTAGTGCTTGAGCTTGCGAAACACTAAAGGCCATTGTCCGGTTCTAATTCGTAACCGTAACGTTGAGTGACACACGTTTACCCCAAATATTCACCCCAGGTGTGGCACTCTTTGTTAAAGGTTACTCCTATTTGAAGACCCCACATTCATTCCCCGGTATGCGGTCTGCGACGATCAGGAGCTGTCCGCATTGACTCCCGCAGCTATAACCTTTGTGCCCTCCCCGTTAGGCACAAGGGTTATAGCTGCACCTCTTTAAAGCCCCAGGACTACTCCCAAAAACGTTCCCTTCCCTTTACCATCGACAGCGATCTGCGATAGCAGGAGCCTGTCTTTTTACGGCTATAACCTTGCTTTGATGATAGCAAAGACATATTGGAAACACACCTAGCCGACCATTACCGGCAAAAAAAAATAACCCATGTGTGAAAACACATGGGTACCCGTATTCCTAAAGACAGAATGGGTAAAGCCTAGAGGATTTAGTCCGCAGGACCGAGGCGAATAGCCGAGTCCGGAAGGGTTTCTGCTTACTCACCCAAATAAACCTAATTCGTATCCATCTTTAACAACAATCCCCTAATCCGGCAAACAAGAACCAGATAAACCTCCCCAAAAAATGAAGCCCCTCAAAATAAGAAGACCTAACAGTAATCAACAAAAAAACAAATTACTTAAGCAAGTCCATAAAGAGAATTACAGTAAAATATTTTTTAATTCGTTTTAAGAGAACCAAGAATCTCTTTAGATAACGAACCATTTAATTTCCTTCTCTCAACTAATTCATTAGAAAGTGTCTCTAAAGAATCCTTATTAGCTATAAGAAGTTGTTTAGTTTCAGCATAAAGAGGATCAACAATTTCGTTATAAAGTTTCTGCTTCTGTTCAACCGTTAATAGATCCCATTGAGTAGGCCCCAAAGAACTAAGCCCGTTATCGACTAGTAAGATAACTTTATCTTCAACAGCTTCTAAATCGGCTGAAGCACCTACTGAAGCACCAGAAGGGGAAAGAATTTCTTCTGCAGCAAGCCCCCCTAAAGAAACTTTAATAGATTTGAAAATGTCATCTTTTAAATAAGCAGAGTCTCTATTCGAACGATGAATACCTCCTGGAACATACTTAACAAAGTCTAGACCTAAATAACGATGAACCTTTGCCATATCATCACTATTAAAAATACGCAATTCATAAGTAGTATCTGGAAAAACGACAGCATTAATAAGGGCATGACCAGACTCATGTATTGAAATTTTCTCAACCATTGCCTGAGAAAATGGAACATAGTCGTAGGGACGCATGATACTCAACCCAACAGACAGGTAATAGACCAACGGTACAATCGACACAAAGAAAACGGCTAGAACCAATCGAGCAAACCACTTTTTAAGGAATTCAATAAATTCCGCGACGGATTCAGACTCGGTAGAACAAGTTGCGAAAAGTTTGTTAGAAGAATAACGAACAAAAATAGAAAAGCATATCAAGATAGCAAAAAGAATTAATGAAATACGTAATGGAAGAGACATAGAATCCATTGCTTGTTGATTCATTAAATAATCAGAATAAATGTGGTAATAAATAAAATAACTCTGAATCTCAAATACAACAAACCCCATAACTAAAGCAGGGACAAAAAGAGCACCTATAAAAAGAAACATTTTAGTATAAAAATCGTTATTTTTTTTCTTAACAATCACACCCGTATCCAAGAAAACACCCTTTCTATCTCAAAAATCATACGACAATCCAAGATAAGTAAGCTAACAATAAGATTTAGCGCATCCTTTGTTTACAAAAGATGCGCCCAAAAGATGTTGCTTATGCAATTAACGCTTAGATCCAAATTTAAGGCCGCCCTTTTTCTGAGCTTTAGAAGTGCTATTAAGAGAAAACAGAGCATCCATAGAAAAGTCCTCTTTGGTGGCTGCTACCGGTTGTTTTTCAGGAATAACTTCCGTCAAAAGGCTACCCATATCAAACCCATCTCCAGAAGCCTTTTTAATCGCCGGTTGGCCGATCAGTGATTGACGAGTAAGACCTTCAAGGAAATTAGGAGTATCATCCACATTCATCTTTGTGCCCTGTTGGACAATCTCATTCAGGTTTTGAATACGCTCAATAGGATACGGCAAACCAGTAATAACCGTAATAACCCTGAACTTATCTTTCAAGCTATCATCCGGGATAAACCCCTTGAAAGAAGATTGAGGGTTATTTAAAACACCCTTAATATTGTTAAAAATGTTTTCAAATAACGATCTTTTGCGCTCGAATAAATTACTAGGGGCACCGATCAGAAGACCAAACCCGTAGTGATAGTCATCCGTCATTAATCGATGTGGATTGGAATGTACATAATAATGGTTGTCATCCTCCCAGGAACGCATAATACTTTCGCGCAAAGCTTCAACATTAACATCACACGAAACTGTAGTTTCGTAGATCGCCGCACAACGGCCACAACTAATGATAGCCTCAAAATCTTCAACATCCATGGTTGCAGTAGAATTGGCACCAACATAAGAAAATGTACTCTTAAAAGGTTGCCAAATCCGTTCATTAGTTTTAGCCAATGACCCGACTTTAGGTAATTTTTTATACACTTTATTATTATCTACTAAAAACAAGCTATCAAAAACAAAATTAGAGCTTGAATCTTGTAAAGAAATAAGCGCATTCTTAGCTGATTTTAGCTCAATAAAAGAATCCTCCGGAAACGTCATTAATCCAAGGATAGGTTTTGGATCATCTTCCATAGCAGCCCTTAAATCTTTAGCTAAAAGATTAACCATACCATTTCCAGACCCACCACCCAATGAGGCGCTTAACATATAAAAAGCATCTGTCGAACCCTCATTAAAAATAATACCAAGGCGTTCTCTAACAATATCTATATTTTGAGCGAATAATCGTCCACCTTTAATAGCATCTTTACCGGCCCCACGCTTTTGATTTTCATGATTAAAACAATGAATTTGATTAGCAAGAGGTATGGACATTTCATCGGCGGTCGTCGTATTAATACCAGCAAATTGCTCAAAAATCCCTATTCTCTTACCAGCCGCAATTAAATTCGAACCTCCTTGACCACACCCGATAGCTTTTAAAGGAACACCAAATTCAACGTTATCTTTAGCATTAAGATCCACCTATTACTCCCCTTTCAAATTAAATTTATCTGCAAAAATCCAACCGAGATCTGTGAGTCCACAAAGTTTAGAAGTTCCTGCTTTAGACTGATTAATTAACTGTAAAGCTTCCAAAGCAGCTAAACTAATCGCAATTTTATTGCGATCAATACGGGTATCAAAAGAAAGCGCATTTACTGGCACTTGTTTATTAGGCACAGCCAGTGCTAAGAAAACACTTTTTGTTTCCTCCGAAAGAATCTTGTCCCACGACGATTTTATATAATTCAAAATCGCCTCTCTAATTTCTGCTTTAAATTCCTCTTCGGATACAGTCATTAAATTCTTCCCCCTTTGTTTATTTAAAGAAACGTTTCTTTATATATATAATATAACAAAGAAAGAAAAAAATCAAGTTATTTGCAAAGTTCTGAAATTCAAAAACAATTATTATATATTGGTGTATCAACTTTAAAAATTAAAAACGGTAGGTATTATTAACCTGCCGTTTAAAGAATGCCCATTATTCAATTGGTTCACCTTAATTATAGGAGATAGTTGCTATACTTTTTAAATCACTAAGAGATCTAAATCAGCTTCATTCCTTTCTTATAATATGCGATATATTTAATCTCAACTTTTTTATTGGAAATAATGCGAATAATATGGCTGTTAAAAATGATAATAAAGATAATGGCCATACCATTTCTAACACTGATTTTAATAATGTTGGTATTTCAATTTCGAGGGATAGTGCAGCGAATGCCATCATTGCTCCAAATATTCCTGTGACGAGACTGATCCATATTGTTAATTGCATATAAAAATTCCCCTTTACTTTTTTTGGGTACCATCAAACTTACAATTGAATTACTTATTTCACGAGATAGTTGCTTTACTTTTCAAATCATTAAGTAAAGAATGAAGTTCATTAAGCTGTTGTTCTGCTTGAGCTGCTTGCAAAATTTGATCTTTGACCTGTTCGAAAGACTGTACTGCAATTGACTCTATATTAAAAACCCAAAACGTATTATCATCTATCTTTACAACTTCTGGGGTTACATAGGTATGCCCAGAGTGAAACTGTTGCTGAATAGGGTAGGGTAGTTGATAAGCCGGAAATGTCAATAATTTTTGATTTGTGGGTTCAGCCAAGGCTAGGATAGCATCTTGTTCCGTTGTAGCAATAGACTGCTTTATCGTGTAAAGAGTATAATTATCAGCATGGATTTTATAATAATTGTTAACCTCTTCGTCTGTTACCTGACTAATTTTTTGTGTTAAAGCTTGAATAAGCATTTGCGTTTTTAGGAGCTCCTTCATATTACTTTCAGTAAAACCTTGTGCAGCAAGTGATTTCTTCATATCAGTATTCATTTTCCAATTACTTAAAGTCGCCTGATGACGTTCGTCTAGCTCCTTTTCCGAAATAGTTAGACCTTCTTTTTCGGCCTCTTGTTTAAGTAGTGTTTGATTAATTAAGCTGTCAATAACATTTTTGCGAATTGTTTCAATAGGTATTTTTTGATCCCCTAACGCCAATTGTTGAGCCTCAACTAAACTAGCAACCTGTTCATTCCTAATTTTCTCACCATTGACCGTTATCACAACATCTGATGAACATCCGGTAAACATAAATACTATAACGAGCAATATTATCTTTTTCATAGTCATTCTCCCTTGCTCTTAACAAAAAAATCAGAAAAGTGGTGTATAGCACCACTTTTCTGTTTATCAATGTGTAATGACAATGATAATAGGTACGATCCTTACTTGTAGATTAGCTTGTTTTTTAAGGCCTAAAGCATCGGTAGCTTCAAACGTAAATGTCAAAATCGTTTCATCTGTTATGTCGCTTGGCACTACCCATCCATTGGCATGAGCTTGATCAGAGTACCAAGTATTAGTTTCGCTAGATTCTGCGGCAGATAATGAAACGAAATTTAAATTAGAAACCAAAGTGTCTGTTCCAATGTAAGGGATCGACGGTGATACACTTATAAGTTTCACAGTAGACGCTTTACCCGTTGTAGTGCCCCAAAAAGTTAATGTATCTCCACGGTGAGCAGTTACAGGACCGTACATGTCTAGCGTTAAAGCAGAGATTGTAATATCCGTAGTAGCTGTATTAATTTCTGTACTTCCCGCAGGGGGCATTACATTAAAGGTGTTCGTTGCGGTTGCTGTGATCGTGTATGGATTTAATGGATCAGGTATTGCTGTTGCGGGTATTGTGTAATTCGCTGTCCAAATGCCTTGATAAGGAGCTGGTAACGCAAAACTATTCGACAAGATTACAGGCGTTGCATCCCAAGGTAATTGGACAGATACGGCTTCTGCAAACCCAGTTGTTATAACTGTTAATAGGATTGTATCTCCGATATTTGCATAATCTGCTGAAGTTGTGAAACTTGTGATCTTGACGTTATCAGAGATTGGTACATTCGAGTTCGAATCCGAAAACGAATTTGCTGAGTTATCGGAGTTGAGGAAACTACTAGTTCCAGAAACGGTTAAGGCTAAGTTAATCGGCGTAGATACGGGGGCAACTGGTGATTCAGGATAACCGCATGGGACATCATGGGGGACCACAATTCCATTTGAATCGGTACTCCACGATGTCATTCCCCGTGCATCGGGTCCCACTGTTTTTATAAGGGTTACTTGCGTGTTATTAGGTGCTGGCCAATTAATTTTAGCTGACGTGACCCATCCGTATAACTGCATAGTCACCTTTAGCTTTGCAGTCGGTGCAGGAGTCGGACCTTGATCTGCATCATAAGGCGTAACACTTATTGACCCTGGAACAATGCCAAGGGGATTCAGTATGGAAAGGATTAGGGTCCGTGTATTCGTTGACCCAAATATATCGGTAGCTGTGAAAGTCAGTGTGTAAGTTTCACCGATTTTTCGGGCAACCGGAATCGTGAATGTCGAACTCCATGTACTGGAATACAAAGTATTATCTGTTGTGGTCATAGCTGTTCCAATAGCACCATCCGACCCCTTAACACTAACACTCTGAGCTTCTCCAATCGTATTTGCCGAAAGATCAATAACTTGTCCTGGGTAAACTTGATTTGTAGGCTGTGCACTAGGATACTGCCATGCTGTCGCAATTGGTATGGAATTACTAGCAGAAGTGACCGCAATATCCCTTACAGCACTCGCGGTTGCATCCCTAGTGACACTAGGTTGCCCGTCATGTGCAGTGGCTGAGAATCGGAACGTGTACGAACCTGCCTCCAGATTTTCAGGCACATTCCAGTTACCTGTCCAAGTCGTAGTATTTTGGTTATTCCCTGTGTTAACACTCAACGTTACTGTCTCCAATTCAACCATAGTGGGACCATAAACTGTTGCAGTAATACCATTACCATACCCTGACGTCGTGGCATCTAACCTGACGGTGTTATTAACGAAAGAGTGATCCGGATATGATGGGTGTATATTACCGTCCGTCTGGTTGGCACTTGCCACAGCGGTAGCAGTGGCCGCAGTTATCGTTAATTTTGGATCTAGTCTAAAAGTCTTAGTACCCGTTGCGGTTTGAGAAAGCCCTGTAGTGGTGTCAATAAACGGGGTATTACCAGTCATTGTAATAGTATAATTAGCCCCCCAAGTTGATGTTGGCGAAATAGTAAAATTCTGTGGAGAACCATTTGTCGGCCACGTATTGCGCCAGTATCCTGTAGGATTTACTTGATTTGAGAAGGTTGTGCTTGCCCCTCCTGGGTCCGTTGCTCTAAGTGTCGATATGAACCCATCCGTTGCCGACCCGATTTGAATCACTTTACCCGGATAATAGCCTGAGTAACCATCACCAATAAGGAGTGCGCTTCCTGTCGGGCCATTAAGAGTCGGCGTAATAACAATAGGATTCGTTGGAGTGAATGAATTAGAGTCAGTCGAAGTTACCGTCATAGCAATTGTGGTATTCGTCCCTTTGACGTAGACATTGGCTGCTAGGTTAACCACGGTGCTCGTTGGCAAAGTCACATTATGCGTTACAATAGCATTTCCACTTGCATCGGAAGTCACAGCTACCGTACCGAGTGCCTTATCCGATTGACCCAACTGTTTAAGATAGATCGTTGCAGTGTTGATTAAACCTGTTGTACTGAAATCGACTTTTATTGCCGTTGTAGGTGCGAACGTGGGATTCGGATCACCAATAGGTGCTGTTCCCGCTACGGAAGTAATCGTTGGCTTACTTACGGTTGGATTTAAAGTAGTAAAATTGGCACTCGCCGAGTTTGGACTTTGGTAATGCGTTGCATCGGACGGAAAATATGCATAAGCTGTATAAGCCGTTCCTGCCATTAATCCCGTCCATGTCGAGCCACTTGCTTTTGTCTCTCCGTTACTCATAATTAGGGACCCTGCCGACGATGTCAGTACGACACTTGTAGGCGTTAGCCCTGATATCACTGGAACCATAGGAGCAACTTGTGACAGCTTAAGCGTAGTAAAAGTGGTGCTCGCAGAGTTAGGACTTTGGTAATGCGTTGCATCGGATGGATAATAAGCATAGACTGTGTAGTTTGTTATTGGAGATAAACCTGCCCATGTCGAGCCACTTGCCTTTGTCACTCCATTACATGTAATTTGGGAACCCATCGATGACGTTAGGACTACCGAATTAGCCGTTATGCCTGTAGCAATCGGAACTGTTGGTGCCGTTTGCTCTAATTTGAGTGTGGTAAAATTAGCATTTGCAGAGTTCGGACTCTGATAGTGGGTCGCATCGGAAGGAAAGAAAGCCAGTGCCGTATAGCCTGTCGCGGGTAATAATCCTGTCCATGTGGACCCACTCACTTTAGTAACTCCGTTACACGTAACCTGTGCTCCTGCGGACGATGTCAAGATAACCGAATTTACGGTTATGCTCGAAGCGACTGGAATAGTTGGTGCAGCTACTTGTTCTAATTTTAGCATTGTATAATTCGCACTCGCTGAGTTTGGACTTTGGTTATGCGTAGTATCCGATGGCATGTACGCAAAAGCTGCATATGACGATCCCGGCGTTAATCCATTCCAAGTAGATCCACTCGCCTTCGTTATCCCATTACTTGTAATTTGCGAACCTACCAAAGATGTGAGAACAACCGATGTTGTTGTAATACTCGATGCAATTGGAATTGTTGGTGCGACTTGATCTAATTTGATTGTGGTAAAATTAGCATTTGCAGAGTTCGGACTCTGATAGTGGGTCGCATCGGCTGGCATATATGCATAAGCTGTATAGGCCGTTACTGGGGATAACCCATTCCAAGTAGATCCACTCGCCTTCGTTATCCCATTACTTGTAATTTGCGAACCTGCCGTGGATGTGAGAACAACCGTTGTTCCTGTTATGCTCGTTGCGATTGGAGTTATTGGAGCAACTTGCTCTAATTTTAACGTTGTAAAACTCATTGATCCCGAATTAGGACTTTGATTATACATTGAAGTTGCTGGGTAGTAAGAAAAGGCAGTATAAAGTGTCGCTACCGATAACCCCGTCCAAGTCGATCCACTCGCCTTTGTGACTCCATTACAGGTTATATCCGCCCCCATCGACGATGAAAGCGTAACGGAATTAGAGGTTATGCCAGTCGCAATGGGTGCCGTTGGCGCTGCTTGCTCTAATTTAAGGGTTGTGAAACTAGCATTCGCCGTGTTCGGACTTTGATAGTACGTTGAATTGGATGGAAAATAAGCGAAGGCTGTATACTCCTTTGCCGCAAATAAACTCGTCCAAGTCGATCCACTTGCCTTTGTATCTCCGTTACACGTAATCAGCGCACCCGTTGACGATGTAAGGACTACGCTATTCGAGGTAACACTACTTGCGATTGGAACAGTTGGCGCGGATTGATTCAATTTAAGCGTTGTAAAAGTCGTTTTCGCCGAGTTTGGACTCTGGTAGTGAGTTGCATCCCCAGGCAAATAAGCAAACGCGGTATACTCCGTTCCGACCAATAAACCCGTCCACGTAGACCCACTTGCCTTTGTAGCCCCATTACAGGTAATCATAGAACCCGCTGCCGAAGTTAGAACGACAGTACTCGTTGTCACTCCGGAATAGATCGGCGTTGTGGGTGCTAATTGATCTGCCTTCAGTGTTGTGAAGTTGGTTATCCCCGAATTTGGACTTTGGTTATACATTGAATCTGCCGGATAATAGGCGAACGCCGAATACTCAGTAACTACCGAAAGCCCAGTCCAAGTAGACCCACTAGCCTTCGTTATACCATTACACGTTATTTGCGATCCCATATTAGAGACAAGAATCACAGAATTAGAGGTTAGTCCAACCGCAGTCGGATTAGATGGCGCGGCCTGATCTAATTTAAGAGTTGTGAAATTTGCATTTGCTGAGTTTGGACTCTGAAGGTGCGTAGAATCTGCTGGCATATAAGCGTAGGCCGTATAAGCTGTTGCAGCCGTTAACCCTGTCCATGCCATACCACTTGCCTGCGTAACTCCATTACTGGTAATCATTGACCCAGGTGTGGAGGTTAGAACTACAGAGTTTGCTGTAATACTTGACGCGACCGGAGTTGTTGGAGCTATCTGGCTTCCCAATAAATTATGAGTTAGCGCGGCAAAACTAGTATTTCCCGCATTGTCAAATATATAAGCGTGAGTATTATACTGTCCTAATTCGTTATTATGTTTCTCAACATGGTATTTCCAAGTACCTCCACCCAAATCGGTTCCAGCTGCTAAAGCACTGTTACTCCAATCAACCTGAATGTCATCTTGTCCGTTATAATCAGTCCAGGTCGGAAACTGAACTTTATTTATACCTGCTCTATCATCTGAAACCCCATAAATCATTACATCATAGCCATTTTCATCGGTATTCGTTACCTCTGCTGAGGAGTAAGTTGGTGCAGTTCTATCGACTATATATGTTTCGTCAACAAAACTGTCCCAATTCCAATTTCCTGCTTTGTCTAGTGGGTGCGCTCTAGCCCAATAACTTCCTTCTCCTTGGATTAGGAAATCTGCGTACCAATTATTCACATCCCATAGAATCCCTCTCTGTTGCGCAGGATTCCATGAACCACTACTATTTTTCATTAACCAAAAATAAGTTGCCTCATAACCACTTCCTCCCGAATCTGCACCGTTTGTTGTATGAAATCGTATTGTTGTACCGTCAGCGACATTTGTATACCTTATGGGTTGGTCCATCCCGTTACCTACTGTTGGCGGGGTAGTGTCTATTACAAAGTATCCAAACCCCCAAGGAGGGTCCCCCTGACCAGTTTGGTCCCACGTTCTCACTGCAACATTCCAATACCCCTGTGGTAAATATGGAATAGTTGCCCATTGGTTGCCTGACTGAACCACGCCAGAGTCATAATACCATGTGTTAAATCCATCGTTCGAAGCAACTACTTGATACCATCCTTGGTAATCTCCCGCATCAGGATCGCTAAAATTCCATGAAATAGTCGGTGAATTTATATTAAGTTTTTGGTCCCATGATGGGGAAGTTATAGTTGGTGCATTTGGTAACGTACTGGCAAATTTATATATACTAACAACATTGTCACTTATTCCATAAAATTTATCTCCTACTACTTTTTGAATGGAATTATTGGGCTGTGCACCTTGCTTTACTATAACCCCAGTAGCACCATCCCTAATTTTATAAGCATTATAACCTCCAATAAAAACATTATTATCGTCCATGATCGAACAAAACCCTACATCTGAATCTTCACCACTTGCGACTAATCTCTGTGGCCAAGTACTGCCCCTCGAAGTATCTAGTATTTCCCAGTGGTTTCGCGCGTATAAAAATGATCTTGTATCCGTTATGGGTATCATTTTTTCAAAATAACCTTCGTAATAGTTAGTTCCATGATAACCATCAGAATTCCAAGTTGCAATATATTCTGCTGCATCCCATAGATTAGTAGATTCGGGAAGACTTAGGTTTAGATACATTGCTTGTGTGCTGGTATCGGCACAATCCAACATTTTAGTTTTACCCGGTGTTAATACACCTACACCGGAATAATTAGCAGCGGTTACATTTCTTACCTTGTTTCCGCTACTGTCAATTATATTTACATGCCCACCTCTATCGGTTAATACCGCGTTCCCTAAATTATCAAATCCTGCTAACAAAGGTGCATACCTATCACCTTTGTTCATTGCAACCTGATAGTAGTATGTAGTTTGCATATCTGAAATTCTCTTTATAGAGTATCTTGGGTATTTGCTATCACTCCATTCACTGCAAACTATATTGCCATTTGCAAATTGACCTATAGGTATAATATTCATAGTACTCTGATAAGAACCATTTTGTTTTTGCTCAAGTGTAGTCCCATCTAATATAGAATAGTAACTTGTAGTGTTAATATTATTAGATACAGAACAAACTAGCACATCTCCATTGTTTAAAACCAGCATAGTATAAGCGTTTGGCATCCATGATAAACTAGGGCTGGATTTATATAGTGTTAAATCGTTACTTGCATCCGCAGTTTTTACATTAATACTTTGTAATAATAATACTAATATTAGTAATAAGGGCAGTAAAAACTTTTTAGATATCAATTTCAAACCTCCTCACCAAACAGATAAAAGGTTAATATGCAAATCCTTTTGGGTATATAAATATACAACCTTGATTTTCCTTTAAGTCCATCCTAATAGAATAATAGTGAAACAAAATGACAATAAAAAGACTGGTCCAGCAGGATAATAGATTTTTACTTTCAAACATTTATTCTTAATTATCCAAGCAATTCCTATTATAAAAACAATAACTAAATAGAAAAAACACATCAGTATTAAATATTGTTTCATAAGCCAGAAACTTAACCCGATAGCTAATTTCACATCTGCTTCTGCCCAAAAGCCTATTAAATATAAAAAAAAGGATAATACTCCTGACCCTAAAACTAACGTCCACGAAACTGGCAACCATATTAAATGGACTAATAATCCGGAGATAATTAGTCCAAATGTTATCCAATTTGAGATTTCTCGTGACTTAATATCCGTATAAGCTGAATACGCCAATAGGCATAGAATTATCCAATTCAAAAGGACCCCTCCTTTACGGTGCTACGGAAACTCTTGAAGCAACATTTATTGTATATCCACCCATAACAGGAACAGAGATTTGAGCTATTAATGAAGGTTTATTTACAGTTTCACCTGTTAAACTATCAACGATAGGAACCGTAGTATTTATAGAGTAATATTGCACCACTATAACTTTACCTGTTGCAAGCGAATTTGGCTTTGGGGTATTATCCGAGTTTAGATTAAGGTTCTTTTGCAAGTATTGATTGAAAAAAGGCCTTGCTACAGCTGAATCTATTTCGGTGGCAGTAGGTCTCGATAAAACTACCGCATTCAATAAAGCATTTTCAAGCTTACTTCGACAAATAGCTTTAGAAGAATAGGCGCTCCCTGCATAAATAATTAAAGCTATCGACGAGATTAAAAAAGGCATTATACACATCCAAAAAACAATACCACCGTGCTCACACTTATAAGTTGATCGCATATTATAACTCCTCTCACGGGACATATTGACTTATGATATAACCCGTAGCGGTTAGTGACGTTGAACGGGAACCATCCGGAACTGCATGCCCCGTATTGTCCATGGCCGGCAATGCCATCGAAGAAGTAGTAATTGTAATTTGTATTTCAGATCCATATCCTAAAGGACCAGCCATATGTGGACTTGTAACCGTTGCTGAAGATAGACCAACTGAATTTAAATAGTTTTTCGTTTGAGTGATATTTGCACTTGAGAGATAGCCTTCAACCTGGGCCTTTTTCAAAGATAGATTAAGTGCTGTCTGAAGCTGAAAGTTATTAGAATTCAAGACGAACCAAGTTATAAAAAGCGCTAAAGTACCTATAACGATAACCATAGAGGCTAATGAGGAAATTACACCTTCACCTCTTACTCCTTTAGAGAAATGTATGAATCGTGATTTTAAATTAAAAGATCTCATATGCTTACTCCCTTAATGAATCGTAGTGGTAATAATATCTTTAACTAAGCCAGCTGAGCCACTCATTGCGTCCCAAATAGTGTAAGCGATAGTTGCCGAGACTATTGCGGTTACAGCAACCCATATTAAAGACGAGATTACGCCATCTCCCGAATTGCTAGTTATAAATAGCCGTATTCGTTTTAATATTCTAATCATAGCAAAAGCCCCTTCCATTTAAGCACCTATGCCTCGTTTCAAGACGTAGGCGGGGGATGATTATGTTACGTTCGATTAACGCAATCACCCCCGATACTTGGATGATTTAAGGAACCGCTATAGCATCTGCAGCTGTTCTAGCATCTGATATTGCTGATCCTGCCGTTGGGCCAACTATATCTTGTGAAATCCCAGCAGCACCACTAATCCCGCTACCTCCCCATATCGCCGCAGCGATGGTTCCTGAAGCAATAGCGAGGACACCAAACCAAATAAGACCCGTTACAACACCTTCACCCTTTTTTTTCATTAATTTTTTTAACAATTTTCCAACCTCCTCTTATTAATCAAAACTTTGAACATATACCTTAGCATTGGTTATTAAGGTTTCATTAGTCATAACCAACGAAGCACTTATTGTGCTCGTAACTATAAGAACAACTGCAAACCAAATAAGTTTACCCGACACGGCATCACTCCCCTCTCAAGATCTCCTTCTTGATCCCCTAAAATGTACGACTAATTGCTTGCATCCCCTTCATAAACACGGGATAAATCATTAGGATAAACCCTAAAATGTACGGTATAACAATTACTACATCGAAAAAGACCTCCCTTCGATCCATGCGTCTTTGTTTTGATGCAAGCTCAAGTTCATGGTAAGCCTCACTCTCAGACTCGAAGTATTTCAAAAGTTCTTGAGGTGTATGCTCAAAACCGTGAGCTAGGAGATCTAAAAACAAATCCATTTCATCGAGTTGTACCTTTCCTCGAAGTTTAGTTATTGCTTCGGGCAACCCTATCATCAAATAAGTATTAAGAAACTGACGAAGATAAGGTTGTAATGTAGGGGCAGCATATAATGAATCTTCTAATGCACCTTGAAGCGTTTTTCCCGCCGATTGTACAGCGTCAATAATATGAGTCATTACGATGAACAACTCCTCAGTAATTAAGGAGTTTCGCGCTGATTTTAGATACAAAAGATATAGCATTGGGACAACCGGACTCATTACCAAAGAAACTAGAGCAAAGCTACCACTACCGACCAATGAGAATCCTATCATGTATGAAAGTAAACCCGCTAGAACTAATGTTACTAGGGCATATATCTTTATTGCGTCAATAACTTGATGAATATTCCCCTCAAAACCAGCTGATTCGATTAACTTCCTGAGTTGGGTTTCTGGAGTATACTTACTTATAGACCTCTTTGGTTTTTCAAAGGATGTGATTTTAAGTTTGGCGATTCGACGACTTTGTTTAGGAGTTAAAAAGTTTTGACTAGATAAAATAAGCACAAATAGTGATAAGACTAGCAAAACCAATAATATTAAAAATATTTGGTTTGAGTAATTTGAAATATACTTAATTATTTTGCACCTCCTCTTTTAACTATCGTAGTATAACCATGTAAATAAGGCTGCATTAAAAGTAAACGTAATATATACAGAAGCCATAAGTAATCGCCCGATTGCTGTTGTATAAAGATAAACCCCCAAACTTGGAAAAATAAATGATTCAAAGAACCATATGGCAAATAAAAAAATATATCCAAGCGCCATCTTTAATAATTTTGCGTTTAAAGATTTTCGTTCAACTTTACCAGCTAAAAACTTTTTTCGAGATCTACTTTGTAATGTTCGTAATTTTGCAATTTTATCAGAGCTTCCTAGCGTAACATCAACTAAACACATATGAGCGAAATCTAACCAAGTAGGATTTTTACTTTTACGTCCAAGATCATACATCATTTCTGGAAAGGTTTGATATCTGCCAACTCTTCTCCATTCCCAAGCTTGCTGAAAATACTTTCGTGTAGCTCTAGGCAATTCCTCAGTAGCCTCCATAACTGCCCGTTCAAGGTTGGCATGGGATCTTGCGAAATCCGTTATTTTAGCCAAAGCCTGTGGAACCTCTGAGGATACCTTTCTATTAAGCCGACCATCTATAATGAGTAAATACCATCTAGGCCCAATGAAACCTACTAATGCACCAATCACTAATGCTGGTAAATTTAAACTTGAGAACCTAGACGTTGTAACGTATGTTACGACTATACCTAATGCACTCATTAATACACTAAAGTAAACGAAGTAACGAAATGTAAACGGTTTGCCTTTAATCTTCAAAGCACTAAAGGATAGCTGCCGTTCAATATTAAACTGATCTTTAAATAAAAATTTGCTTCTTGAAGCACCAGACTTGACCATATTACCGAATGAAACTGAAAATTTACCCACTGCACCTTTTAAGGTTCGCATCATCATTGAGACATAGAACGACAGAAATATCATGGTTATTGATAAAGTGAAAATTAGAACGGAAACAATTACGAGGAGATTATAATTGATCACATTCCCACCCCTCTAGTTCCTCCAACGACACTCCATTACGGCTTTTAGCCATTTCAAGAAGTTGTGGAGAAAAACCATGAAATAGACCCTCATCATTATAATGTGATCTCGTTACAATATAATGATAATCAATATTGTTAGTCTTTGGATTCCATAAGGGTTCTACGATATCACTAACAAAGCGAACCCCATCGACACGGCGAATAACAATGAAAGCATCAACTGCTTCACACACTTTCTCTCTGGCAAGTTCCACAGTAAGCGATGTATCATTTTCTCGCAAATTGTTTACGAGTCGAGTCATTGCTCTCCTTTCATCGTCGGCATGTAGTGTTGATGCCGATCCTGGATGACCAGAAATCATAGCATCTAACAGCACCGTAGTCTCAGGAGGCTTACGTACCTCATTGAAAATAAAGCAATCCGGGCTAGCACGAAGCCCCCAGTAAAAAAGATCTATATGTGTGTAATTGGAGTATTCATCCTTTTTAATAAACAGATCCGTTACGTTATTAAGATTTGCATGGCGTGCTGCAAGTTGTAATTCGTTAGCATCTTCAATGGTAATAATATGAGTGTCTGGATGAAGATGTCCCGCATATGCCCCCATCGCTGTAGTTTTTCCAGTGTCTGTACCACCAGCATATATTAAATTCATCTTTGCCTTAACCAATCGCTTAAGGGTTTCATCTTGTTTTAAGGTTACTGCCCTCATATTAACTAATGCATCACTTGAATATAAACCGGCGGTGAAAATACGAATATTCATTATTAGACCTGATTTAGTAAGTGGCGCTTGCACCATAGCTACTCGACTCCCGTCTGGGAGTTCCGCATTATCTACCATTGGATGGCTCTCGGTCATTGGTTTATCTGAACTATTAAGGATACGTCTGACAATATTATCTAACTGTTTTTTAGATTTGAACTTCAGCTCAGGATGTCCCTTCCAAATCCCGTACTCTTTTGTATAAATCCCATCAGTACCCTTAACTTTGATTTCTGTTATGCGTTTTTCGTTAGCATGTTCCATAAAATAAGTTAAAGGGCCGTAACCTATAAGGTCAGCATATAATCGTCGTATGCTTTCATCCTGAGATAATCCGGGAAATGTAGCCTTGTTTTGAACTAGGTATTGCTTGATCGTTGCCTTACAAGTTTCCTTGGCTTTAATGTCATGTTGTTTCAGAGCCCTATCGACTAACACAGGGATTTTATCATTTAGGTAGTTATCGACTTCCGTTTCCAAGTCCAAAATTTCCATGACCTACCTTCTTTCTTTTCTGCTTCAATTCCCAATAGCTCATCGGCAATCTGCATAAGCTTGTCAGTATAACCAGGTATTACATCTTGACCAAAAGGTTTTTCCTTTAAGAGACATTGTATATAACGACTTCGCGGTATACCAGGAATTAAATATTTTGCGTTAAGATCAATGATCTCTTCAATCTGTTTAGGTTTTATCAGAGAATTTTCCTCATACCTAGACAACCAAAACTCGACCTTTTCTTTGATTTCACTCGGCAAAGAAGAAATTAAGTGCGCTGAATGATAGGCACCAAACAGATCTTGGTCTTGCACTAAAATTAAATTTCCACTTTCCTTTAAGAGAACCCTGAAAAGTGATGAATCTTGATAACGCGGGGTATCAACCAAAACGTAATCAAATGATGACAGCTTACGTACAAGATATTGCCATTGGGTTTCTTGCAAACGTGAAAACTCAACTCTCATATCTCCAGGGCCACATATAAGACTTAAACTAGAAGTTGTCTTAAAAGTAGTGACGACTGTTTTTATATCGAATTCCTCACCACCTAAAAGATAACGAAAAATTTCGTCTAACGAAATTGGGTATACCCTTTTTTGCTCATCGATTAAGTTAAAATAATGCGCTAATTCAGGAGTGAAAATATTCAGATCAACAAGGGCAACCGACTCGTTAGTTTTTCTAGCAAGAGTTATAGCAAAATTTGATAATAGTGCTGTTTTGCCGGATGTTTTAGTGTTTAAAAATGTAATTAATCGCAAATCATTTGTCACCTCTTTACTTTGAATCGGGCAGTGATGGACGACTTTCAAAAACGATGGTTATTGATTCTTTAGGAAGTTTGCTAATTATATCTGCATTTTCCTTTGTAACTAAAATTAATAGGTGATCTGCGCTTTTAGCTTGAACTTGAGTTTGAGCTGAAGCAGCAAGATTTTGCAGATAACCGCCTTCAGCTCTGTTGTTTCCAAATTGGGGAATAATGCTTATGATGTTACCACTCGAATCAGTAATACCTACAACTCTCACATTCGGCAATGAAAAAACTGGTGTTATTATTGTGATAAGATCATCGAGTTCTATTAGACCCATCAATCCTAGATCTGATGGCTTAATAGCTATAATCCTTTGGTTAACATCTTTAAAAGCAAGAGGTTGGTCCATTACTTTTGAAGAAAGTAATGGATCAGCAGGATATAAGTATTTACTTGCATAGACCTTATCCCCTACACTTCCGGGTAACATTGGATCAAGAGGTAAGTCTTTTTGAAGCACGATTTTCTGTTCAAATAAAGCATTTGTTATTTGTGTTCCTGGCTGTACAGCATAACCTAAATCTGATTTAATCTGTAAGATTGCGATTTCTTTAGTCTGAAAATGATAAAGATAGTAGATTAGTCCTCCAGAAAGAGGGGCTAAAATCAATCCGATAATAAGAAAAATTTTACGCAATTCCATGAAAATACACCTCCCTTGTTTTACAGGCTTAACCTCTGATTTACCTTCTACTTATGAAAAAAACCCCACCGTTTTTATGGTGGGGTTTTCTCACAGCAGATTAATGTCTAAACAAGGCGAATAGTAGGGAATTATTCCAATATCTAGTGAATAAATCCGGACACAACGAAGTGGTTGTTTGCATCAACAACCTCCTAACTCATATATTAGCTCTTTTAGCGTAAATTATAAAGCTTATGATTTAATTAAATATAGTATAATATTATTATATCACATTATACTTACAGTGAAAATAAGTAAATATTTTTTATCTAATCAACTAAAATAGAAGGTCTTAAACCCTTATTTGGCTTAGCTATAGGTTCTTCTATAATAGTATCTACCTCTTGGAATGTCGTAGAATCTTGCTGAAATCGAGTCTCCATATCGGCAATATCTTTTGGCCCGAAACCAATCGGGCCTGCTATCTGTGCGACATCTTCTCGGTTAGTGATTGTTGCTAACACTGCACCTGTCCCTGCGTTGTAAATTTGAATATTGGCTCCGATGATGATGTTTTTTTCTGGTGTTTCAAGTGAGGTATTTATTTCAGCCTCATGAGCTAAACCGATTCCACTTATAATATCTTCCTTCGTAACTCTAATTAAGCTATATAGAGATTGTCCACTAGGTGCATGACCTACTAAATGCGAAATATCAATCGTTGCTTTATATCCACCTATTGTAACTGTAATTGCACTTGTACGATATCGGATACCAGAAGTGGCACCGGTCGAACTAATGACGTATGACAGATCAACAAAAGACCCATCCGCCATATCAGTGTTAATTTCGATATTCTGTTGTGGTACTTTATCATCTGGGCTTAAATCTACCAAGGATACAGCAAGGGTTTGTTTACAGGTAATCAACGTTAGAATTAACACTAACAAGGATAGTCTTATCCTATCCATTTCATTTCACCGCCTTGAAGTCAGATAAATACTCTATGTTTTCTAACTTTAAGGTTGACTTACCATTCGTTACGGAATTTCTTAACTGGTATTCCACTTCCCGTTGATATTTTACATTCGGTTTTAGTCCGAATTTATTAACTTCTGTATAATATGTTAAACTTATAATCCCCCTCACACAGTATTGACTAATAAGGCTACGATAGACAAGATGAGGACTTGTCAACCATTCTGCCTTTGCTTTGGAATAGTCACTTAAAGTTATTGCTGAGAACTTTTTCATAAGAGCTTCGCATCCCGCCCTTTCTTCGACATACATAACACCAAACGATTTATATGATCCACCATTCCCATCAAACTGCTTATAGCTTTGCAAGTGACGTATATTTTCATCCGAGAGGGTTGTTATGGCCTCTTCAAATTCATTATGTACATTTGATCTCGTCACAGCGTTATCATTATCCGGTGACTTTGTTATTTCTGTTCCATCCGCATTAGACGGTAACACCTTATTAATTCTTGCTGGGGCTATATCTACTTTAGGACTACCTTCTTTTAATGATTCTGCCTGATATTCGAGAGCCTGTTGCCGATCTATTTTCGCGATTAAGGCTTGTTTTTCTGCGTCCTCTCTTGCCTTTGTTTGTTGATTGGTATAAATAAAACCAGTGACTCCGACTATTACTAATGTAGTAATTCCCATTATTAATCTTAGATTTCTCTTATTCACATACATCTCTCCATTGTTATGAAGTATTCTTAAATTACGATATTTTGTCCTCTTCAATTTCTTTGATAGCCTGACTTTTCCATGTAAATGTTTGACTGGTTTTTCTTAAAATCCCTCCCATCGGAATGGGGACAGATACTTTTGCTGTTATGGTTACCTTTACCCACCTTGGAAATTGTACTGACGTCGTTCCATTCTCTGAGTCATAAGCCCACCAGCTACTCGTTAATGATGTGTGGGTTCTGTCTTGTTTTACATTTATGTACCGCTCTTCATCATAGTCAACGTCAAAATCCCAACTTACTAGAGATGCGTTGATACCATTGGTTTTAATAATTTTGTCAAAATAGTTTTTAGCAGTGGTTTCTGCATTACTTTTATCTAACCGAAGATTATATTCCCGATTAGACTCTTTTGGCTTCCATGTAGTCGAAATTACTTTGCCATCTTTATCTTTTTTGGTATATTTTTTTTCATAATAATTTGTATAATGTGCTTCTACCTCGGTACTTGAGGCCAGTGCAGATGTGCAGGCAGAATCCACAGCATCTCTTACAATTGCTCTGTCTCTATATATAAAGATACTTCCTAATTGATAAGCGCCAACTAAAATAAAAATAATGATAATAACCGCAATTAGGGGTAAAATACTCCCCTTTTCATCCTTCAGAAGTTTGATTATTTGTATTTTCACATGCTTACCCCTTTCGTTTAAATAAAGGAGGCGTTGCCGAATTAATCCCTATATCAATAATTCAGCAACTTAAATTGACTTCTTGATTGTGCTTATTTTACTTGGACAAAATCAGAAAAATAGACCGTTTCCTCTAACTTTAAATAGCTGCTCATCGAATTTCGTATTCGAAATTCTACCTCTCTTTGGTATTTCGTGTTAGGAGTTAGTCCAAATTTATTGTCCCCCGAATCGTACGTTAAACTTAAAATCCCCCTCACACAGTATTGACTGATCAAACTACGATAGACGAGTGTAGGAGTTGAAAGCCACTCGACCTTCGCTTGGGAATAATCGCTTAAAGTGCTTGGTGAGAACTTTTTTATTAGAGCTTCGCATCCACCCTTTTCTTCAGCATACATAACATCAAACGACTTATACGATCCACCATTCCCGTCAAACTGCTTATATCTTTGCAAATATCGAATATCATCCTCGGTAAAAGCTGTTATAGCTGGACCACCTGGTTCTAGTGGCAGTGTTTGTCTAACTACTTTTATATCACCAATCCTATAGCCTTTTTGTCTATTCATCTTAGCTTCAAACTCAGGGCTGATATTATCGACAAGGTTTATCGAGGCTTTATGTTGGGAGGCCAAAGGAGCTGCAACTAAGGCTGAATGAAAGTCTTCACCTGTTGTATAGATTTTTTCGTTCATATAGGAACTAAAGTAATCGGCAACGATGGATGAGGTTTCGTAGCGATCATAGCCAGCTAATCTAACGATGTTGGTTGATGGCAGAAAGTTTTTAATCTGATTTTCAATTTTTTGAGGAATAATTCCAGTACCTCCTGCTATATATACCGTCGTGGGTTTAATTCGTTGTAATTGATCCACTGTATCTTGAGAAACGCTATCGAAATCCACAAGATAAATAGGATACTGAAACTGACCTCCGATGGCTCCCATAGATAGAGCATCGGGATAGATTATACCTGTGGCTACAATAACGGGTAAACCTTGTTTCGTGTCTAAATACTCGTTGATTAGGTTAGCTGTATCGTATTTCGTCCATCCTCCAAGTCGTACAACGTTGGGAGAAATGGCTCTCAGGGTTTGCTCGACCATTAGGGTTACGACAGCTTGCCCTCCAAGGATATAGAATTTGGTAGATTTATCTACGTTCTGACTTTCCAAATAATCAAAGACTTTCTGATTGTCGTATAAGTTGACAAATAGTATCGGTGCATTGAATTTACTAGCTAAAACGGTTCCTGCTAAGGCATCGGGATAATCTATGGAGGTCGCTATAACATACGTATTCGATTTCGAATTTAATTCTTTGGCTACTTCAATGGACGTTTCAATGTGGGAATTAGCAGTAATTGTTTTCAAAGAAATACTTTCAGCTATGGCCGGTAACATAGGTTGAAAAAGTATAGATAACGTCAGTAATGGAATCATGATTTTTTTGTGTTTTATCATTTCTTAAGTCCTTTCGTTAATTATCATTTTCAACTTTTATCATAAGTATAATTACTTTGATAAGCCTGGTATACCAGGCTTATCATTTAACCCATCATTTTTGGGTCAAAACGGAATTTAAGTTAACTAAATCTTTTCTAATACGCTTTGATGGGTGACATTACACTCTCTTTGCCTTATTAGATGAAAATTTCTTCTAACACGTTAATTGCGCTCAAATACTATTTAACATAAATAACGATATCAGCTTTTAGTTCTCTTCTTTCGCTATTAACTGAAAAAGAGAAAAAGTCCATCTCCTCGATTTCTCTAGGTACCAACCCTGTAGTGTACCTGTCTTTAAATAAAACTTCGTTCGGAGTTTGTGGGTCTATTGGTCTTTCAACACTTAATGTATTATCATAACCGCCTAAAAAAAGATGCAGCAATTCTCTAATCTTCATTTATGGATTAACCTCCTCTAGATAATTCGACCTTTTTCCTGTCCATGAGCCAATAGTTCCTCTTGTTTTCCCCTTCCGTTATACATCCGGGCAGTTGAGAAACGGCTATTGTTTATCCCCCTTTACTACTTAGAGGTTCATAAGAGAAGTTACCATAATAACTTTCTTAAGATGTACATCTCGATACACGTCTTAGAAGGTTTCATCAAGTCAAACACCTGATGTTAAAAGGTTTGCACTATAATTCTTTGTTAAAATAATTATAGTGCTCAGAATGGGATATCATCATCTAAATTGACTTCATGTCCAATTGAGTTATTACCATCCAAAGGTTTTGACTCTGAGCCTCCACTATCTTTAGGACTCAAAAATCGAACGTCTTCAGCAATCACCTCTGTAACCCAACGTTTTTGACCGTCTTGACCAGTATACGAACGAACCTGAATTCTCCCATCAACAGCTGCCAGTTTACCTTTAGCTAAATAATTAGCACAAAGTTCAGCAAGCTGTCGATAGACTACACAATTAATAAAATCGGTATCTCTTTCCCCTTGGGCATTCTTATAATTACGATCGATCGCTAATGTAAAATTTGCGACCGCAACACCGTTAGGTGTGTAACGCAATTCAGGATCTTTAACCAATCTTCCAATTAATACGACTCTGTTTAGCATAAAAGTTCATCCTTTCTTTTTAAAACATTAAATTCATCGTAAGCTTTATTCAGTTCTTCCGACTAAGGCTGTAAAACCGATGTACCCGACTGAGCCTATTAGAACCAATTGCTGCCACCAAGCATTATTAGGCGAATACGATAAGAGTAAAATAAATGCTAATAATCCCCTCCTTGAAAGTAGATTTGATAGTAATATTTTTTGTTGTTTCATGTTATAATAGATATAGATGGGTGGAGGGTTTTACCCCTCCTGGATACATTACCGGCGACGTTTCCTTTTGCGGAGAGAACGTCGCTTTTGCTTTGTCTTTTTTTCATTTCGATAATCCTTATAGATGGTATAAGCCAAAGCAAGTAATTGAACTACCCATCCTACATCCATGAGTCACCCCCTCTCTGATTCTACATATATTATAACATTATTCGTATATAATTACAATACAAAAGCATTAATAAAGTACTTTTGCTCGTTTAACTCAATACGTTTACTAATTCTCTTTTTCTAGTTTTTAGAGCACGTCAAGTATAAAACACATTCATCATGCGAGTTTTTTTTATGCCTTGACGGCTTCTCTCATTCATAATGGAGGAGGGAACTCCTTCAGACCCTAGAAATTTGCTGTATAAATATGAAGGATGTTCCCTGACTCGATGGCGAATCGCGGGGGTTTCAGGGGTCGGAACCCCTGACGTTCTCTATACCTCTATATGCGTTAACCTACAAATACGGATACAAATACATGCAAAATAAAGAAATACTTAAACATGTTCCAAATGGAATAGTCAATTTTAAGTTTTTGATATTTTCGCTACTAGTTATAGTTGCTTTCTCCCTTAGAAATAAAGCAAGACCCCAGATGATACTTATTACGGAGGCTAAAAACAAAACACTAATAAAAGAGTACGTACCTAAATACGCACCAATTGCTGCCATTAACTTAACATCGCCCCCGCCCATTCCATTTACGACAAAACATAACCATCCAATTCCACACCCTATCATAAGTCCCAATAATGCGAATGCTATATTACCCATGTAAGTCTGATACAATAAACACAGTAAGGCTAAAGGTATAGTAAATATGTTAGGTATGATCCTTTTTTTGTAATCACTTATGCCGCATATAAAAACAATCATTACGAAAACATAATCCATCCTGAAGACCACCCTTTAAAACATATTATGGTGATTATGTATGCTGCCAAAATTATCGGTGCTCCTAATGTACGCTCAATATCTTCTTCAATTTCCCCTAGAGTTAGGATTTCATTTAGTAATGTATTCTTAAAGTTTCGTATTCCTTTCGATCTTATTAACTTGATATTACATATTAAAATTGAGAGCAAAAACCAAATGAATAGAAAATACATAATTTTGGACATACCCAAAAATGAACTAATTCCCATTGCTAACTTAATATCACCCCCTCCATGGCGAAAGCCAGGGATCAGAGATACAACTAATAAAGAAATAGTTATGCCTCCAAGAGAACTTAAAAAACCATTTAGACCAAATATATACGTACTAGTAATTAATCCAATTAATATTAATGGGTAGGTCACATTGTTCTTAATTTTCGTTTCTTTGATATCTGTATAGGTAGCAACGACCAAAAATAATATTAATATAGAATTCATATATATAATCCTTTCTATAAAGAGTTTGAAATACAAATTTAGTTTAAGTTCTATTTGTAAAATAAAACTTTGTTTTCTTTTCGAAATTGTGCACTAGCTCTTAAATTAAAGAGATAATCGCCAACTATAGGTATTTTCACTTGCATATCTTTTGCAACAATTACACGATCACCCGAAGTTGTAACATTGACTCCTGAGATATTTCCTAATACTAGTTCTCTCTGTGTTTTGGTGATGGATTTAGAGACTTGAAATTGACGCGCTCCTTCTTTAGCAGCCATCTCCATTACGATTTGCGTCCGATAGGCAGTTATAAAATATATACCACATAAGAAGACGAGCATTATTATTACGATAGACGAAGCTGTTTCAACGATTACACTACCCTCTTCATCTTTAAGTAGTTTTTTAGAGTCATTAAGCCAGGACATATTATTCCCCCTCGGCAAAAACTGGTTCTTCGTAAAATGTGCAATAACCCTTTAAGGTAGTGTCGTATGTCCCAAATAGCGGTATTGTATAACTATAAGTTTTTTCAATTAAAACACTTCTTCCAGACCCTTCGTTTAAAGTTTTCGAAGTTGCGCCTACAATGCCCATTGATAATAATTCAAGATTTGCTTTTTCCTTTGCTTTAGTAGAAGAACCGGTTGTAGCATATGATCTAGAGCCTTCTCTCGCTGCAACCTGTAAAGCAATACTTGTTTTCATTCCATTCATTACTGCCATATAGCCAAAAATCATTCCACATATCACAGCTATAAATATTGACAACTCCATCGTTACTGAACCTTTGTTGTTTTTTGTAAGATTCATAATAACATTTAGGTGCCAAAGCTCACCGCAAAAGCTGGTGGACTTTGGCACCCATTCCTCTCTTTAGATTTTACAATAGACAAATTCAATTTTTAGTAACCTGTGGCTTCCCCCTGGTCTAATGCATTTCCTCCTTTTGTAAACATTGCTTTGATTTTCGGACCTATGAATACTAGTGCTCCGACCGCAACAACTGCCAATATGCCCATTATGATTCCGGTTTGTGTTATATCACCGTTCTCATCGTTGTGAAATTTCACAACCTGTTTAATTACTCTTTTCATACTTGATTCCTCCTCTTATAATTCGAAATATAAATTATTAAATAGATAAAATCCCCATAGTCCTATATGATTTAGGTAAGTAATAGTTAGGATAATTTTCCGTCTAGCATCACTACTTTCGTAAATTATTTTGCATTTTTGTGAAAAATGATTATTTAAAAAACTATACTTAACCCTACTCTAAAGAGTTAAGCATAGTTAAGGCAACCGGTGTTAGTAATAAAACTAACATTGGTATAAATATACATGTAAACATGGGGAGCAACATTTTTGTTGGTATTTTTTTAGAAGCTTCTTGAGCTTTTCGCCTTTGGGATTCTAAGACAGTAATCGAAAAGTCTGATAAGGTTTCTGAAAGATTACTTCCACCCCGTTCTTGAGCTGTGATAATGGTTTCTACGAAACTTTTTAGTATATTAATGCCAGTTCTTTTCGACATATCATTCAATGCCTTCGCAAAGTGTTTACCTGTTGCAGTTTCTGTCCAAACCTTCCTTAATTCGTCCCCTAACGTTCCTGGCATATTAAGGCTAATTGCTTGTAAGCTCGGAATAAGTTCTACACCAGCCTTTATGGAAGTTGAAAGTAAACCAACCATACCAGGAATATCTTTTTCAATATCTCTTTTTCTCTTTTTAATTTTTTCGTTTAGCAACAAGATTGGGCTAAAAAATAATAGTATTGAAATAATAATTGAGAAAATTATCGGGAACTTGATGATGGTTAAGTTCACCCCAATAAATAAACATAATAACAACAACGAGAATTGTAGTCCGATAAAACTTTGTGCGGTAAGACCCCAAGGCTCTCCGGCCCACTTTAACTTATCTTCCAATTTTTTCACTCTTGTTACGGGGTAATATTCTATAAAGGCTGCGCCGGCTCTATCCCTTATTGACAGTACGGTTTTCCCATTTAAATCGAAATTAAGGCTCATTTTGGAGCTAAAGCTATCGTCTCTTAAATAATCCAAACCGATCATTAAAAGTAGCATGGCTATAAATAGTATCCATGCTACTATTAAAGGTGTATTCATAAACATATAAACCTCCTTTTTATAAATCGTTCATTTCGGCAATTTGTAATAACCAATACAACCCAATCGCCATTATAGCTAAACAAGTAATGAAAATTGATACCCCCAAAGTTGTTGTAAATAATGGTGCTACGAAAGCAGGGTCAGCTTGTCTTATAAGTGCTAAAGTAACTAATGGAACGATAGCTACAATCCATCCTGCCATTTTGTTTTCAGCAGTAATAGCAGAGAGTTCTTCTTTTAATGCTTCTCTATTCCTTATATTTTTTTGTACTTGTTCTAACATACTAGCCATATTAATTGCCATCCCTTGTTGTTGCAGCTCAATCCCTATGCTTATAATCATCATGTCAGGTATATCTACGTTTTTAGCTAGAGTTTCAAAGGCTATATTCGTCGGTATTCCTAATCGTATTTCATTTGCTGTTTTAGTTAATTTTGACTTTAATGGCTCATCACAATCATATGAAGCACGTTCTAATGCAACAACTATATTATTTTCAGTTTTTAATACTACTGCCATTGTTTCGGCTGCTTTTTCCATTTGCATAGAAATTAACTTATCTTGACTTTTTAAATACCATTTATGCCACAATTTAGGAAATAAAAGTCCTAAAAACGAAAGGAATGCAGACAAATATATATTACCTGTAAGCGCATAAACTATAACACCTGTTGAGAGGCCACCCGCTATAATAATAAGAATTGTTTTAGTATGAGATAATACTCGATTTTGATTTATCGCCTTAAGTACATTTTCTTTTTTGTAATTTGGGGTAAACTTGTTAATTTCTATGTCTTTATGTAAAAATAACTGAACACCTCTAATAAGTAAGAAAATTGATATCAACAAGAAAATTGATATCAATAAGGCTACATTATTCATTCAATCACTCCCATCCTGGAAAATCTATGCCTTGATCTTCTAATTTTTTCTTTCTAGTAAAATCTTCTCCTGTGCCTACCCACTTTCCATAAATTTTTTTGCCATCATATTTTTCTTGTTCAAATTTTACTAAAGTTCTTGTTAGAATTCTTCCATCTTTTTCTCCAATAATTTCAGCTATTTGAGTAAGTTTTCTTGAACGATCTGGCATTCTATTTAATTGTATTATTAAATCTAATCCTCCACTCACAAATTTAGGCACTTGCTCAGGAGATAACTCTCTTGTTGAAGACACCATTGATACAACTTGTTCCATCGCTTCATCTGGAGTGTCGGCATGTCCGGTAGTCATACTTCCTGGATGACCTGTCCTTACCCCTCTTATCATTGCGTGGGCTTCTTTTCCTCTAACCTCCCCTACTATTATTATGTCTGGTCTTGACCGTAAAGCATGTTCAACTAAAAACATCGGAGTTATTGCTCCGGTACCATCAATATTAGCTGGTTTTGCTTCCCATCTTCGTACATGCGGATGTTTGAATTGTAGTTCAATAGGATCTTCAATCGTTATAATAGAAAGTTTAGGATCTACATACGAAGACAAGGCATTTAAAAACGTCGATTTACCCGAACCAGTACCTCCTGATACAAAAATAGTAAGTCTTCCTTTAACACAAGCTATTAAAGCATTTTTTAGAGTTTCATTTATCGCCCCAACCTCAATAAGGTTGTCAAGAGTTATACCAGGTTTGAATTTTCTTATATTAAGTTCAAGACCTTCTGGTGCAGCTGGTGGGGCTATAGCACTTATACGAGATCCATCGGATAACCGAGCATTTACAGTCGGAGATCCCATATCTAACCTTCTACCTAGAGGCATTATGATTCTATCTAATACAAGTCTTAGGTCTTCCTCGCTATTAAAAACAACATCTGTTTCTTCTAGGTCTCCGAATTTTTCAAGAGTAATCTTGTTGTAAGCTTCAACTAAAATTTCCGTTACTTCTGGATCGTCGAGAAATTGCTCTAATATCCCATAACCACTAATTTCATTTGTAAGTTTATCAACCAGCGTTTCCTTATAAGATAAGGGCAAGCCAGGTTTATTTTGTTCAATCGACTCTAAAACCTGTCTTTTTATAATCTGTTTGGAATCGGCCTCTCTATATTTTCCCAAAAAAGCCGGATCAACTTTAACCATGACTTCTTTCTGCACTTTTGCTTTTAAATCCGCCAATTCATCAACTGTTAATGATGTCTGCACAGTTTGACTATTTTGTGCTATCTCGAATACGGATTTATGATCAGTTACGGGTTTCGGGGATTTATTATCGTATCCAAACAACATTCTGCATTTTCCTCCATAGAATTATTTCCTTTTGAAGAATCCTAATAATCCACTAGTCTTATTATCTCTTTTATTCTTTGATACTTTTAGTTCGGTGTCTAATCCTTCGGGATATGCAGATACTAAATCATTTGCTAGTTTTTTAATTGCTATAGCATAATCACTCTTGGGATCGATCTCTATAGCTTGTTTGTTCATATTCTCATGTAAAGCATGACGAACAGTTTCAGAAAATGGAAGTTCAGCCAAAAGAGGCCTTCCAATAACTTTTGGAACGTCAGTAGCTTTGAGGTCCCATTTTGTAGGCCCTTGTGCATGATTTAAAACCACAAACATTTTGTTTAACAAGTGACTCATATCGGGCTTATCTACAAAATTTGGATCAGGCGACAATAAGCATGTGGTCCTTGCTAGTTGTTTAACCGATTGCCCTTCACAGTTTGCTATTAATAAAATATGTGTTGCATGTCTTATTGCAGCGTCCATTGAATCAGAGATATTGGGCGCGCCATCTACAATGATAATTGGAAAATATCGTTTTAAAATATTTAAAATCTTATCGCATAACTCATAACCGATTTTTCCGGCTGTCACCAAGTTTATCGGTGCTGGGAGTACCATTAGTCCATGGGGTCCTTTAATCATTAAATCATCGACTTCTTGGGCAGTTAGGTTTTCAGATACGTTTTCCCAGGAAGTGAGGTTCCTGTTGGTAGCATCACTATCCGGTATATGACATAACGTCGATACATTTGCTCCTCCACAATCAAAGTCAACTAGGGCTACCCTTTGCCCTGAAAGATAAGGGGACATTTTAATTGCAAGAGCTAAGTTAGACGCGGTTGTACTTTTACCAACACCCCCTTTTGTATTATAAGACAGGATAATACTCTGAGGGATACTTCTAGTTATGTATTCTCTAATTACCTTTTGACCCATCGGCCCTGTCCCTTTACCAACTGTTCCATGTTCTTTTGCAATATTATCCCATTCGTTTTTCATGTGGTAGACATATTCTTGAATCTTTGTACTAGCTTCTCGTGCTACAAAACCCTGGCGGGGAAAGATTTCAACAATACCAGCTCTCTTTGCGGAAAATATAAATTGAGCGTTTAAAGTATCCGATATTGCATAAACATACGTTCCAGGTGAATCATCTTTCAATGCCTCGCTCACATCGGATGCTGTACAATCTAACATTGAATATTCCATTAATACTGCGTTGACCGCTAAACTTGTAGCTCTCTGAATAGCATCTTTTCCACTCTGCGCGATTCCAACAACTTGTATCATGGGATTTTGCTGGAGTTCTTGTAACAATGTCATTAATCTCGGTGTATCATAATCCGCAACTACAATACTAACGGTGCCTTGATTATCCATAATTACCCCCCTATTTTGTGATTCCAGTTAAATTTTGTCCCCTTGTCCAAAAGGGAGTAAGTAAGCATAGACTTTACCAGTTTCTCTTGCTATTGCCAGTTTCACAGCCTCATCTTTGCTCATAGCAATTATTAGGGCAGCCTTACCATCTGTTGAACTTCTTACACCTACAACAATTGCACTATTAACAACCGTGTCACCTTTTACGACACCTGTCGTTTCGCTTTCACCATTTTGTACTACTTCTTTATTTACCCCAACAACATAAACCTTATCACCTGATTTCATCCCGTCTAACATTCCATGGATTGAGTCAATAGGGATTTCTCCACCAACTAGTCCAGCCTGCTCCAGTGCTCTTAATCTTGCGCTTAAGAGCGATGGACTATCATGCTCTAGGTCAGTAGTATTAATTGTTCTTAAGATATCGTCCTTTGACATGTCCTTATTTGATATACGTGTAGTTAAGTTATCATCTGGCGTAAGAGCATCTTTAGGCACTCCACCTTTAGGTAGATAGACCACGTTAAAAAGATCTTTACTTAATGGATCTCCCTTTGCAATTGGATTCTTAGCAACTAAAGTAGGTACTTTTGCAGTAATCTCACTTATAGCATAATATGCACCTCCGGCTGCTACTAAAGAAAGTATTACAGCTCCACCTATAAATTTTAGTCCCGTTTGTTTTGATTTTGAAAATTTCATCAATTACCCTCCCCGTCGTTATAATGCTTTAACTTAATATCATTACTGCTGCTTAAAATAGTTGGTTTCCCTAAAAAATAACCTTGCCCATAATGACATCCCGTTTTTACCGATGCTTCTAACTGTTCCGCTGTCTCAATACCTTCTACAATTACCTTTGCGTTAATTCTGGATGCATGATCAACAAATGCTTTAAAAAGACTATTTCGATCTTCTAAAGCAAAGGATTGAGTTAAAACTTTATCTAGTTTTAAGTAATTCGGACGAATCTTAAGTAAACTATCGAAAGTAGCAGTTCCTGTCCCAAGGTCATCAATAGCAATTGAAAAGCCCATTTTTTTCAGCTTACTGACTCCTTGAAAATTGATTGCCGATGCTTCCGTGATTTCAAGGATTACGTTTTCTTTAGAAAGATATTCAAATATTTCAGGGTGTTTTATACTTGGAAAGATATTTACAAACATATGACCTTTAATATAAGGTCTCTTAATCCGTATTTTATTTACAATTAATTCTTCTAAAATATTTACGACATTTCGTTCCTCCGCTAAAGCAAATATCTGGTCTGGGGGGAAGTCATTCCAACGAGCTAAAATTTCATGACCATAAATTTCGTTAGTTTGAAGATTAATAATTGGTTGAATAGCAATTCTTGTACTTATATGACCATCTAAAACTTGATACAAATTCCAAAGAGTATCATTTTTTAAGGCAGCAGTAATTGTGATAAAAATCATCTCCTTAACCTTTTATTTAATTTATGGTTTACCTTCTCCTTACATAAAAAAATACCCACCATATTTATGGCAGGGTTTTGAATATTAATAATTATTGAATATCTATAAATAAGTATGAAACAAACTCAAATTTTTCTATATACCATTTCCTTTAAATCAATATACATACTGTAATCTTCTATATATTTACAGTATGTATACAGCTTTAACTAATGTACTTCTAAAACTATTATGAAGCTGCTTTAATTATTTTGGCTATTCTCATAAATCGGATAAGTGTGGAAATGTCTGCCCCCGCACTGCCTCTTTTCAACAGCAGACAATATCAGCCATTACCCTAACTTTGTAGCAGCATCGGTGGAGTTTTCATTCATTACTTGCCGAATAAGTTCTTTCATATGCTCATCTTCCTCTTTTTTCTTTCGTTCTTTTTCTATTCTTGAGAGACATGATGTAGCTAATCCCATTAACGCAAGACATAAAACCCCTATCTCAATAAATCCAACATAAATCCAACATAAATCCAGTTCACTCCAAATTCATAATGAGAAAAAACTGTAAGTCCCCCAAAAAATAAAAAAATCATCCCACTGAAAACTAAGTCCTCTTTTTTAATTACCAACGCATCTGTCTTTATTTTGATTTTCACTTCCGAGCCCCTCTCTTTAATTTAATTTAGGCCACCAAATCTATTTCTCCATTTGCAAAGAATAGCGACCACCATGTAATCCGATTTATAAACGTAAATATTTGTGATGATACAGGCTAACTTCCATCATATAATCCGCAGAGCCATTATTTTTTTGAGAATTTTTTACTAATATGAATAAGATTTTTAATACTATTAGTAATATATGACCTCTCTTCAATGATTCTTTCTTTAGGGATGATCTTGCATAGCAACCTATCAAAAAAAACATACTGTTCTTCATATAAAGTGAGCGTTGTATTAAAAGGTAATAAAAAACATTTGGAATCTAAAAGTCTTTTATACTTTTTAAGTGTTTCTTCATTCGTAAAATTGAATAATATCTTTAAATCAGTGATATCCCATACATTGAGATAATTTAGAAAATATTCTATACTATCAGCAAATTGTGTACTCGCAAATGAAGTAATTATTTTCATATCAGCTTTCATGAACTCATTATAAAAAAACCCTTTGTTATATTTCTTGATATCTGTTCCTGGCTTATCTAAGTTTGCCTCTTTCAAGTTACGTTCAAATAATAACCCCATATCGAACACGATATAATTGTAATTCTTCGACATTGCAAAAATAAATAGATCATCCGGAGTTACCTCGCCATCATTGGCATAAATATCAAAAGAATCATACTTGTAGCTAAATTGATTATTCGACGTTTTTCTTTGGAGATATACTAATCCGTAATCACTTGTTTGTTTTAACTCAACTACTGCAACTCTAAAACCTTTAGAAGAAAGAAATTTTGCAATGGTAAGAGCAGTATGAGTCGAACCGCTACCATGCTGTAGGTTTGCTACAGCTATCATTATTGTCCCAACTATACTTTCCTTAGTTACACTCATTTCAATTTTAGCATTGTTTTCAACATCTGGATCTTTATTATTCTTAATCTCTTGATATTCAAACCAATGCCTTTCCGGCCCTAGAATATTTGTTATATGGGAAGCCAAAAAAGGATAATACATTTCTACATATGACTGACGCAATAAAAGAGCTATAATCGAGGGACTTTCAATTTTTAAAGTCTCAGCACCCAAAATAATTTTTCGTCCAAAATCATACATTTGCTCAAATAGCATGATATCTGTTTCCGTCTTCGCGTACCATATAATCGTATCGTGTTGTTCTCCAACTGGAATCTTATCAATCGATATAGGATTAATTCCAGACTGAGAAAACACTTGAATAAATGACTGAGGCACATTTAAGAAATAGATAGCCACCTTAATCTTCCCCTATCCTAAGAGTTTGAAGTTCAAATGCCTCAACTAATTCATTTAAAAACTGGATACTCCAATATTCAGTTTTAAATGGGTATTGAAAAAAATGCAATATAACACCAACCTTTTGTGCGATTTGGGTTAGTCTACTTGAGGTATGTTTTTGCTCTAATGTTATCCAGCTGTAAGCAATTTTCGATAATTGATTTGCGTTTTTATAAACTATTTCAGGAAGATTATCAATTAGTAACAATCCCCCCTCAAGTTTTTCTTCATTATTTTTAAGGCTGCTTAAAGAATACCAACGAAATCTACTATCCATAAATGCATTCAATTGTATTTGATGTAATGGATCTGAAATAATTGCAAATCTAGGTTTTTCTAACATAAGCTATACCATTCCCTTCTTGGTTCTTTCCACTATAATTGATATTAACCTTCATCATCATTAAAAACTGACCATTCCTCGGGAAATACAATCTTTCCATAAAGAACGTGAACAACTAAATAATCATCTTCGTCCGTAATACGAACTTCTGGAAATAGATGTTTATGTAAATTAACATAATTCCAAACATCTTCTACTCTTATCAATGTTACACAGGGGTAATATTTACCATTGACCGTTTCAAAACAATACCCGAAAAACTTAATACTTTCTTCTACTTTTTCTTCCACAAATCATCCTCCTAACAAGTAATACAAAAAAGCACGGTATTGAGTATATCAGACTCTAGTGTCACATTTTGGACAAAACTTAATCCAATTAGGATGTTCATCGTACATCAGCTCTAACTCTTCTCCGCAATTTGGGCAAGTATCAAAATCAGACGATGAGTTACGACACTCTTGGCAAATTCCCACAGTATGGCTGTGTTTACCAACAAGTGTCCATAGAGCTGCTTGTCTCTGTGCCTCCTTAAGCGACCCATAATTACTTGTCTCGGCGTTACAACCACCAACATTACAGATAGCAGTTACAATGACCCCCTTACCGTCTTCTTCGTAGACATCGAAATTAAGCTCGTTGTTTTGTATCATCATATCTAACTTTTTCTCTACCCTTAGAATATCCCTAGCCAATTGGACGCCTAAACTCAAATTCATTTCTTCACCTTTCCTTTCCTTTCTTTTCAGTTCACTACTTCCAGGAACTGTTCCCCAAAGCCCGACCCACACCCAAAAAACCTCGATGTGAGCAGCAAAGTATCGAGTTAGTTGTCAAGGGTGTCACGAGAGATACCGGAAGCCCGAAAGGGCTGAGGATATGCTCGCTGACATCCCATTAACAACCTCGCACCTAATATGCTGTGAGACGGGAAGTCTCTTCTGACCCCCAGCGCCCTTCCTCATAGCATAAAGAGACTTCCCTTGGCTAGCGCCGAGCGTTCCGGGTCCCCTTCCTTCGTTTTTAACCCCATAGACATTCCCCGATATGCGGTCTGCGACGGTTAGGAGCTGTCCGCACTTTAATCCGAAGGAAGAACCTTTGTGCCCTCCCCCGTTAGGCACAAGGGTTCGTTCCTTCACCCCGTTCGTTCCTTCACCCCGTCGTTCTTACCCCCGTTCGTTCCTTCACCCCGTCGTTCCTAC
>Ga0209639_1000235_pt1 | contig 87054 bp, 55 predicted proteins | sample EPASupsiteHSE605_FD_187268 | JGI IMG/M metagenome (GOLD analysis project Ga0209639, IMG submission 187268) | Bioremediated contaminated groundwater from EPA Superfund site, New Mexico - Sample HSE6-05 (SPAdes) (version 2) | ecosystem: Environmental > Aquatic > Deep subsurface > Groundwater >...
CACACGGCGGCTGAGTAGGCCTTCAAAATTTAGAAAGTACGTATCCGGAACGTGAATTCTGAAAAATATTCCAAAAATGAGTTATAAAACACAAAGTCTGTCAAAGCCCCTATATATATAACTACTTGGAAATATGCACATTAAATAGTGGATATTATCTAACGGCAAACACATGCATAAGATGGAAAATATGGAGAAAAAAAATATAGAAAGAGGATAAAAATCACCACTAATCAATTCAATAATTAAAAATATTATCTGATGTGCGATTCCATTGCAAAAAATCGAAATTACTGTAAAAAAACAATTAATTTTGAAAACTTGTTTTGTAAATAACCAGATCCCCCCAAATAATAATAGAGGTCCATTAAATAAAAAAAACAAAATGAAAATTGCTGCCCAATAATGAAAATAGGACTGCTTATATTTTCCGATATAATTGTAGACAATTGAAAGGGGGTTTAATAATTCAAATAAAGTAAAAATTGAATCAAATTGAATTAAAACACAAATAAACCCCATTAAAAAGTAATAAGAATAAACTGCTGGTTCTAAATTAATAGTCCGCAAATCATAATCTCCCAAACCTAAAGCTTTCCAAATGATTCTATACATTTGGATTATATGATTTGTAGTACTTTTCGCGATTGAATCATTAACAATGATTGTTAAAGGCAAATACTCATTACTCAAGTTATCCCCTATTACAAATCCCATGAAATAATTTGTAGCTTTATCTCGCTTGAAAACAGTGTCCGCATACATATTTTCAATTGAATCATAGTGAATGATACTTAAGTTATGACCTGTGTCATTTGCATAGCAATTTTGGAGAGAGTTTTCAATTCTTTGTAAAAACTCATTAGATTTCTGTGAATTATTATAAATCATCACAAAAGACATGTTTGGATAGGATATATCTTTCATACTTGGGCGTTTAGGAGCAAAATCAATATCCATTGGTGGTTCTCCCAAAATGGAAAACAAAATAATTTGGAATAATAATGCAAGTATGATAAAAGCAGCTATATTCTTATATTTTATGATTTTTTGTGCTTTCATCTTCAGTAATGAATGAAACATATTTTTTCCGTTAAAAGTCAAAAAAACCAAAATGAACAATCAAACAGATGTCTCGAATTGGATCATTTTTAAAGAATACTCAAAAATCTTAGTGAAACAAGGTATAAGAAGTGGATATGTGATGTTTTCTTTATACTTTGTGGTATTTTCCAGTTTTTTTGTTTATTATTTACTTATTCCCATAAAGCCCATTTATCCAATCCCTGATTCAACTATTGTAGAAAATTTATTGGATAGCATTAATAAATCATCAAAAAATAAATTAATCAATCATTACCGATTTTCCCCAGATGATAACATAACAAGGGGTTTTGTTAAACAATACAATTTCTCAGAAGAAGATTATACATTAATTTCCAACGAAAACCAGTTTTTTGAAGGGTTAATGGAAATGAATTATAATGATGCTATCTTTTCTATCGAAGTTTATAATGAATCAAATTATTTCCGAGTCAAAATTGCATCAAATGACACAAGAATTAATTCATTATCTCAATTCTTGTTCAATATTGCTAATGCATCTTTACAAAAGTTTGAAATCATAAAAACCAAGTTTGAACATGGAAACCTAGATATTGATTTGAAATATACAGTTTTATGGGCATATATGTTTCTTCCGCATTTGGTTTTTATATTTTCAGGGCGTTTTCATCGAGATAATCAAATAATGGAGAATTTGTTGATAGAATATAGATTTATTAGGATATCCAATTTATCGTTTTTTTTCATTAGTATTCTTTATCACAGCATTGCACTAGTTCCAATAATACTTGTTTTCTGTTTTTCATTAGGCCAAGATGCATATATTATAATCAAATTGTTTATATCTCATATTCTTTTAGCATTAAACCTCTTTTTCATTCTTACCTATATAATGACATCTAAAATTATTCTTTTTATCATTCCATTATGGACATATATAAGTATTTTTTATTACCCTTATGCATTCAGAAACCATTCAGTGTTCGTTTTCATGATGGTTTTGTTTCCATTTTTTCCATTTTTGTCTCTTTGTGTATCCATTATTACTAATAGAAAGTATGAATACATGAGATCAATCAATAATAATTTGAAACTTTTTCCTTATACACACTTTCAAATAATTGGTTTTCAACTTCTTCAATTTTTTGTGGGGACGCTTTTATTATATACTTGTGAATTTTTTTTTCCTCATTATTATTCTCGGATATACAGTGATCCTGGATCTGATAAAAAAGACAATACATTGGAATACTTACCAAATGAAGACAGAAATCTTATATTTATTGATGATGTTCATAAGTTTTTTCAAACAAACGAATTGAGAGTGGCTCTTGATGGTATCTCAGGATCAATAAGACAATGTGAGGTGATTGCTTTAATTGGACCCAATGGTTGTGGAAAGTCAACACTTTGTAAGTGTCTAAACGGACTAATTCATCTTGATAAAGGAAGAATAATATATAATTGCCTATTTGGAGAATCCCAGAATCAATATCCAATTTTTGGGTATATGGAACAAGAATCAAAATTTTTGGATTCCCTTTCGGTTTTTGAACATCTTGAATTTTTTGGAAAAACCAAAGGTATCGCTTTCCTAGAAGATAGAATAAATGAAATTTCGGATTTATTGGGTATATCAGATCTTTTAACCATTATGGCAAGTAATTTATCAAAAGGAGAACTTAAAAAAATGAACTTTGCATTAGCATTATTGCACTCTCCAAATTTGTTACTTCTTGATGAGCCAACTGTTGGTTTAGATGTCGAAAGCCGAAAAACATTCTATAAAATTGTTTCTTCTTTGGAAGGGGTAACAACTCTAATTTTTTCTCATTCATTAGAAGAATCTGAGAATGTATGTAGTCGCATCTTTTTAATGCAGGGAGGCAAATTCATTTATTATGGAACACCGTCAGAAATTCGGATTCAAACACAATGTGGATATTTTCTATATGCTGATTCTTCCATAATAAACCCTATTCTATCTATTATTCAGGCTGATATTCCTGAAGCCTACATCCAAGCAGATGGACAAAACAGGATCATGTTTCCCAATGATTCAAGAGTAACTCAGGCAATCGAAAGACTTGATGCATCGCAAATAGGCCCATATACTTTGTTTGTTGAAGATTTTGGAGATAAGATCCTCAAGTTCGTTGAAGAATCTGAATTCTAAATAGATACTTGTTAATGATATACTTCATCACACGGATTTTATTTGAAAAATAACATCACTGTATTCTTACCAATACACTCACACAACAAATCAAAATACAAATAAAATTCAATACTCTTCACGATATCCCATTATGATCTCTGCTGTATTTTTTTCATCCCTAAATCTCAATAATCTCCCTGTAGCCTTGGCAATACTCTCCATCATTTCTAAATCAAGATCATGTTTATGAACAATTTTTATACAAAACCTAGACTCCGGATCGAGATCTCGGAATAATCTAATCAGAGAAACTTTCGCTATATCCTTAGATAACTGAGAAATATCGACATTCCTATTAACCATACATCTCCTCTCCTTAATCTCGTGCTTCTGTATTTCTTCATTAATCAAACTCCCAAAAACCTTCGATTCCCATTTCTCATCTTTGATCCAATTGCCCAGCTTCTTCGAAAACAAAATTTTCCCAACAATATACCGCTCAGCCTCAACCAAATCATCCCCAAAATACTCCAATGCCTCCGAAATATCTCTATGAGTTACATAACTAGCCCCCGCAAAAGAATTCTCAAGAATCAGCCTGTTGGTTTCAAGGTGCATAATGGCGGCAAAAAAATCATCTTTACACAGCTACTTTTGTGAAAATTATTCTTGAAATGAGTTTAGAGAACATATATTGGTTGAACCAGCATGAATTCCATGAGCTACCTGGTGGTAGTGGTAGAGTTGTTAGTGTTCGACGGGTGAGTGATGGTTTAGAGATGCAGAGATTGAAGTATAGCGGGACAGAGGTGATGGTTTTACAGAGGATTCGTGCTTTTTCGAAGATGGAGCGTGTTTTTAGGAAGATATATGGGTATAGTGGGAAAGAGGGGGAGTATTATGTGTATTTTGAATGTTGTAATTATTATGAGATGGTTGGGAATGATGCTACACTGATGGCAATTGTGGTGTGCTGCTTGATTAGGTTTTGTCATTGGAATAATATTGGAATAGTGGATATGGGTTTGAAATCTTTGGTTAAACTAAAGAATAATGGAATTGGGTTTGATACAATGAGGGCTTTTAATTTTGCTGATGAAAATGATGTTGTTTTTGCTCCAAATGGGATGAATAATGAGTATAGCTGTAGTTCAAATGTTTATTCAGTAGGAATTCTGGTGTTTTTATTGTTTTATCCGGTTTTTTATGATGGAAATCAGATTGGGGCTTCTGAGACTCTCTCTGCTTTTGTAAGCGGTGAGTTTTCCTCAATAATGTCGAGGTATCATCCAGCAGTATCTGAGATAATATATTTGTGTATGAAAACTGATAATATTGACACTATATATGAATTGCTCTGCAGTAGCTCTTTTGAAGCAGTCACACATGATTTGTCTTTGTTCAGACAGTATCAACAATACTATTCATTAGTTAATTTCAGCTCTACGAGCAGTGAAAATGATTTATTTTTGATTGGATTCCAAGAGTTATTATCAGAGAAACCTGACCACTATCTAATAGCAACATGTTTTTGTATTTCTGCTGGAATGGGATATCCGGAGTCTAATTATCACTATGGTTTTTTGTTATGCAAAGGAATAAGAAATAGAATTGATGAAAATTTGGCCTTTAAGTACTTTGAGACCGCATTTGGCAAAGGAAACTATGAGGCATGTTTTAAAATCGGAGAGTTTTATTATAAGGGGAGAGTTGTAGGGAAAGATATCAAAAAGGCAAAGATATTTCTATCTAAAGCATTTGTAAATGGAATTGAAGAATCCAAACCATTACTGGATTCAGTAATAAATTCTCTATATCCACCTATGCTTTTAACATTGAAAAGAAAGGCAGATGAAGGAGACAGTTATGCTCAACTGGAGGTGGCTAGACTCTTTTTAAATAGTGAAGGCAATAATGATGAAGTACTCGGTAATTATTATTTGGATCTTTCAATGGCAAATAATAATACTAATGCTTTCATAGAAAAGGGTATGATCATTATTAATCGAGATGTCAATGATTCAAAAGGATATGATTTGTTAATAAAAGCATTCAATAAAGGGAATTCCAAAGCTAAAGTCATACTTCAAGAGTTTGCGGATAGAGGGATTCCTCAGGCAATGTTTTCATATTATATGTTATGGTATAATTCAAAATCTGACAATGTTGATACAGAACAACTTATCAAATATTTGAGCGGAGCGGCCGAAAAGAATCTCGTTGAGGCTCAATATCATTATGGAATTGCATTAGGATGGGGGATTAGACTTGTTGTTAATTCTAATAAAGCAGCAAGATATTTGAAGCTTGCATCAGATAGTGGTAACTCTGAATCTCAGTTTTTAATGTACCTTTTATTAGAAACTGGGATCGGAGTTGAAAAAAACACATCTGAGGCAATTGAGTATTTAAGAAAAGCTAATGAGAATGGGAATGAAATTGCAATAAGTCACTATCCCAAGGTTTTAAGTGGACAAAGTACAGATTCTGACGTACTAGAAATCCTTGCTGAAATGAAAATGCCAGATGCTCAATGGAAATATGGGCTTTTTCTATTAAATAAAGATAGCTCTTCAAATGAGAGAGCATTGGAGTTATGCGAGTCTGCCTCAAAAGCAGGTGTCAAAGAAGCCAAATTATTTTTGGATTCGTATTCAAAGGAGAGATCATTGATCGATGAACTTGACAAAAATCTCTTACATATACAATTGTTTCATCAACTTAAAAATACCAACCAGGTTGTAATTACAAAACTAATACAAAAAAAGAATAGTATTTTTGAGAGTTTAAATGATCTTTATCAAAAGAGACAAGAAAAATGGAAACTTAAACCTATGAATAATGTTGATTTTGGAGAAAACCTATCCAATATGAAAAATAATGGAATAACTCCTAATTTAGATTATTCTTTAGATCATGACTTATTGAATCAATCAAATAATCAACTGATTTTATTTGAACCAACAGTTGAGTTAATGGATTTCCCGACTACTGATCCTTATAGAAACATCGGGTTAGCACTACTTTTGAATATTTCACAATCTGACAGTATAGGAGATCAAATTGTTGAATATATTAACTCTGCCGTAAAAACAGGATTACCTCTTGCAAATTCAATATATGAGATAATGAATCGTTATGGTTCTGAATCCAAAGATTTTTTTAATAATAGCAAAGAAGTAATCAAAAAAGATGCTGATGATGGATGTATTCAATCTCAATTTGTTTTTGGATGTTTAGTTTTAAAATCGAGCAGCAATAGTTTTGAAGCAATAGAATATTTTCGTAAATCAGCTGAACATGAGTTTTGTCCATCTCTATTTGCATGTGCGATGATATCATTATCTCCAGAAAACAAAGATTCCATGATGTTTTTATTGAAAGCAGCAATGAAAGGACACTCGACATCATTGAAAAACTATATAACTGTCTGTATATCTAAAGAATTACCAATTACATCAGATTTAACAAGTATTCTTCAATTAAAAGCCAAAAATGATGATAGTTTAATGAATATGCTGGGTTTATTATATCAACATGGAATCGGATTTCCAAAAGATCATAGTAAATCCAAAGAATGTTTTAGATTGTCTTCTCAAAAAAGCAATCCTGAAGGAATGAATAATTATGCAGTATCAATTTTCCAAGAAAACATGAATGAAGCCATAAAATTATTGGAACAAGCAGTCCATTTGGGCTCAATTAATGCAAAAATCAATATTGCTATATTATGCTATCATGGAATAGGTGTCCAACATGATTTTATTAAAGCCTATCAGTTCTTTAGGGAAACAGTTTCATCAGGTAATCCTATTTGCCTAATGTATATGGGATTAATGGAAATCAATGGTTATGGGACTCAAATAAGTTTTGAATCTGGAATCACTTTTTTGCATATATCTTCTGAATATGGACATGCCCCATCACAAGCTTTGCTTGGTCAAATTATGTTAAGAAACCAAATGGATTTCCCCAAAGCTATATCACTACTTCAAGAATCTGCTAATAATGGAAGCACAAATGGTCAATACTTATTCGGATATGCACTTGTAAATGGAATTGCTTGTGAAAAGAATATTTGTCAAGGAATGCGCTTTTTGAAATCAGCATCAGAACATGGGCATCTGAAAGCAAAAGAGTTTTATTCTCTTTTGCTAATTAAATATAAATCAGATAAATCAAGTTTGAGAGAGAGTGTGTTACATCTCGAAACATGTGGAAAAGATTATAAATCCTTGATCTCAAAAATCAAATATAATCTTTAAAAATAAAATGTATTATTGGCGCAATTCATTTACTATTAATCATTATTATTAAGCTCTTTAGGAGCCTTGATGAGATGGAGCGATCTGCCATTGGCGCTGCTTGTTGATAAAATTCTTCAATTTGATTCTTTGACAGAATTAGAAAATAGAACCAATAGTGAAGAGCTTTCTTTTGGATCCCAATTTGAATAAAATCTTTAAGCTTGTCACTTGACTTACTACTTTGAATTTCACTAATAGTTTGGCTAAACAATTGCCAATTAGCATTATTGATAGGATTAGAAAGGGTATTGGTGACAAATTTCCATGGATCCCTAACATTTTTCATCATTAAAATTCCTTCACTCTTCAGACCAAGCATCAATGTTCTTTTCATCAATTCAACAATATTCTCAGGTTGATTCAAATTTGAATAAAGAGTCCTTTCAAATTCTTGATAAAAGAAGGGAGGAATATAACATAATGAGCTGATTTTATCCTGGTATTGCTCAACATTTATTCTAATATCAGTATTGAATTGAAAAGAGAAAACTAATTTTCTAATTAATGGGATAATGCTAGATGATAATTCATTCCTGTTCGCAATCATTGATGATGTATAGTAATATTTCTCGACCCATAATGAATTATGATAGCATTCAAACAAAAGTGGGAGTAAACAGTCTTTTTCAATTAAACCAAGAGACAAAGCAAATGGCTGATTTGATTGATTCCTAGATTCTGTTTCAATAGCTTTACTTATTACAATATCCAAACTTGGAATTTTTCCAGATAATTCACGAAGTGCTTCAAATAAGGGGGCTGGTGATCTAATATCATTGAAATTCTTCAGCCCATTAAGTAGTAATGATGAGATAAGAAATACAAATGATTTACACAATGATTCATCATGTATATAGCCTTCTTTAAGAGTCAAAATAGAAATCATTAGATTATCCAATTCATTTCTAAATATTGTACTACATATTGAATGAGAATTTGAGTGATTCAATATGAAATCTTCGAACTCTGATTCGCCAATTAAATAATCTTTGGTTTGATATTGAGATATTATTGCATCGATGGTTTGTTCTTGGAAGTCGTCCAGTCCATTAATAACAATTTGATCCAATGAATCTGAGAATATGGTATCAATTTGCCTATTCATTGAATCTTGATTAATATCAAAAGATATATCAATAATTCTACTCGACAAGGTGGTAAAATCAGGGAGAGTTAATACTTCTGGCTTATTAAGACTTTTCATTTCATGGAGAACTTTCTCAAGTTTTTGGGGCATTTCATTTTTAAGCACAGTTTCTTGCTTCTTCGGCTCATCCTTTGATTTCGAATCTTGAGGAGCAACATTTATATCCTCAACAATATCTTTCTTTGGTCTTTCTGTCCTAATATAACCTCTCTTTCTTTGGGGTTCGGATGGAGTGATGACATCAACTACTTCTTCAATAATGATGGGTTCTTTAGTGATTGGTTTTGATTGAACTATAACAACATCATTGGTACTGGGATCAACTACAGGGATAGCATTAGCAGAAATTACCTTATGCCTATGAGGTTTCTTAATGCTATTGGAATCTGGTTTTGTAGGCTCTGAGGAAGTAACAACTTCTTGAAGGGGTTCTTCCTGTTTGATTTCAACAATTTCAGGAACTTTTGTTGGTTCTACAACTGTAACCACTTCAATTTGTGGAATTTCAGGTGCAATTGGTAAGATTAAATCCTTGGGAGGGGGGAGAGTAATGGGCCTGCTTCTTCCTCGTACTTTACTGTTTTCGCTTTTTGGTTTAGAACTTTCATCAGCTGTATCAGTAACTTTGCTTTTTCCTCGTGAGCTCTCAATAATATAATGGAGCTTAAGCACCATTTTGGCAACTTCTTCGCAGTTAGATTTCATTAAAACACTGACAATAGGGGATTTTCCATTATTTGTATATAACTCGAAAGAATAAGAGAGGGTTCTTTCTGCAAAAAACTTGGATGCATTAGCCATTGTCACATATAATGAAGAATCAATTGGAATCTTGTTACTATCAATATTAAGATAAGAATTTCTGCTATCTGCATAATATTCGATGGATAATTTCCCTAAAATCGGACCTTTATTATTGCCCTGGATCACATATGTGACATCAATTGGATCATCTTTAAATGAATTCTTCAAAAAGTTAGGAAAAATCGGGGAAATCTTTGTCATATTCTCAGAGTAGAAAAAGTAAAACCCTTCTTTTTCCGTTGCATTGCGAAATTTCAAAATATGGAATACTTCGTTCTGCCTCATATTAGTTAAGTGGGCTTCAAGTCTATCTGATCCATCGCTTGGAACATAATTATGAACAAAAAATACAGATGTAATGTCAGCTTGTTTCAAAGGAGAACAAATCACAAACAGCCCATTCACATAAATCGAACAAGAAATTGCCTTAGAAGACCCGTGCGTTTTTAACTCAACTTTATCCCATTTTTTATACGAGTTTAAATAAGAGAAATCACCCGAAAACTGGAGTTTATCCCACATTTAAAAATATGTAAAACCGCCAAAAAAAAATTGAATTTATACTCACAAAGGTCTCAGTCTTCTTCTTCCTCGTCTTCGCTCTCGTCATTGAGTAGATCATTATCTTTGATATATCTAGCGAGGTTAATGTAAAACTGTTTCACACTAGAGGACATCACACTTTCTAGCTTGTTGCCAGTTTTGAGGATCTCTCTATGTCTATCTGATATTACCAGTAGTAGTTGATTAACCCATTTATCGGAGATTGGGATTGAGTTTTCGAGGCAATACACTGTCATATCTAGTACAATATATAAACAATTCAAGGATAAACCTTTGTCTTCTCCCAAAACAGCCAAATTGAGAGCTTTGTTAAGCCGCGACTGGACTTGATTTGAGTCTTGAATAATGGCATCCTTTCTCCAGAACAACATCGACGAAAAAACAACTGTTGTGACTTGTTTTATCTGTGATGATGTCTCCTCAGCAAGTTGGCAAACCAAAGGATAGTAATCAATGGCTTGCTGTGGGGAATTCAATATTGTGGCAATAATGTATGTGATCATTCTTGCTCGGCAATTCGGTTTGGTTAGCAAAGAAATATTCTCAAGAACCATTTTAAGAAACTCTAAATAGATATCAATTTTGGAAATATGAAGAGATGCTTTCGCGATTTCTAGACAAAGAACCATTACATTATAAGGAAATGATGAAAGGTTTGTTTCACAAAAACCATATAAATACTTCAATATCTGTAATTGAAGTGGTCTTTCAGTTGATGAATAGTATGTCTTAATGAGAACCATTCCGAGTGGCAATACAAATCTCTCTGCTGCATCTTCAGTCATATCTGCTAATAAATTGCAAAGCTCTTGAATAAGAAGAAATGTTTTTTCTTGAGTTTCTCCTTGAATAAGGTGAAGAACTGAAAAGAACGAGCTAGAACCTGATGATTCTCTAACTAACGATCCTGATACAGAGATATAAAAATTCAACTCTTCTATTGAAATAATACTTGTTTGAGATCTGATAAACATCTGACATATCACTTCAGCAACAAGAAGCTTGTCCTCGGTCCTTAATCTCCTAATTAATGTAGGTAGATACTCAATCTTGTACAAAAGTTGAGCTGAACATAGGATTGATAATGGGACTTCAAGAAACACACGTAATTGCTCAGATGCTTCGGGAATGGACAAGCTTTCATCCCCGATGGCTAAATCTATATGAAAATCGGTAAATTTCATAAGATTCTTCACATTCTTGACATCATTTGAGTTGATTTTCAAAGCAAACTTAAGAAGTCTTTGTAGGGTCTCAAATTTATCTGTTAAACCTAAGTGGCCTTCTGTGCTAAACAACTCTTCAATATTCTTGGCAATAGTAACAAAAACAGCTGAACTTTTTTGTGTATCAACAAGTTGACCAACATATTGAAGAAATCTTTCTAGCAACTGGTTTACAATGGCTAAAATTTTAACACCCTGTTCAACTTTTCCGAAAACGGTAAAGAGTTGGTCAATGGTGGATATGTGGAATTCCTCAGGAAAAGCATGAATAATGGAACGGAGAATGAAATCTTGAGATAAAGCGTCCTCGCATAATTCAACATGTTTTGCAAGAAAAGGAAGAATTATTGTCGAGTAATTATCTATACTTATCCCGTTCAATGATGAAATCCTTTGAATATTGGTTCCAATTAATACTGAAAATTCGACTCTTTGATCTTTTCTAGAATCGGAAGCCATCATATCTTCAATTCTTACCCACATTCGATTCATCTGTGCGAAATTATTAAGAAGAAAATTCAATGATTTTTCGGTATCTGAAGCCGAAGTATCTGGTAAGTACTGCTTGAATATCGATAATAAATAGTGTCTCATAAAGAGTGCTCGTATTGGATCTTGAGCAGCTCTGGTCATGTCAGAAAGGTCATCAAGCAAGTCTACAACCCTTATGATTTTTCTCCTAGCCAGCTCGGGTGCAATGGTTATCATTAAATAAAGGCGCTGCATACATCCAGATTGATACTGCACTGTCTCGTATAACTCAGAAATCAAATAGTTTGGGAACTTATCCTCATCTCTAATAGAAACACTAATTTGGAGAAGGGTAGTAGAAACCGCATGATATGTTGTGTAATAATTTCGTGGAGTTAGCTGAGAAGTCTTCAAAACTTCAATAAGCTTCGAAGCAAAATCAACAGCAGTTCCGACTTGTCCCAAATCTAGTGATCGATTTATCGAATAAGTACATGTTTCAATCACTTTTGTCATCTCTAATATAATTTTCATCTGGTCTTCATCACTCAAAAATGTTTCGCAAACTTCATCAAACATTGTCTTTTTACTATTACGATTATGTAAAATATTATCGTTGTACAGTAATTTTTCCCTTTTTATCGTCTTTCACAAAGGGAAAAAATTGTCCCAATTGGCCATGGTTTGACCACTCAGTAAAATGCACTCAGATTCAGCTGAAACGAAACAGACATCTACTCTTTATGTTAAAGAGCTTCCAAGTTATATTAAGCAAGATAGGGTTATTGAAATATTCCAAGAATATGGTTCAATAGAGTCTTGTGAATTAAAAAGTTCTAGTATTGATTCACGTACTGCTATCATTACCTTTTCAAGATCAGATGATGCAATGAGAGCTCTTTCTGAAATGAACTATAGCAAAATTGATGATAGGACCCTATACATTTCGAAAAAATCATCCAAGAAGCCTGACTCTGAAGCCAACATTGTTATATCTGGCCTAGGATTTGATATTCTTGAGCATCAAATTCATCAAATGCTCCAAACATTTGGCGAAGTTATTTGCTGTAGGATTCTTCGAAATAAACAAGGGCACTCAAAAGGTATTTGTTATGCTCAGTTCGAACATGTCGAGTCTGCTAACAAGGCTTTAGCTAGTCTTCAGGATGCCACAATCGATGGGTCAGTTATCAAAATAGAGAAATACATTTCAGTTGATAAACGTGATGATGTTTCTCAAGCACTTCTTCCAAACATGGTATGCGTTGAAGGGCCAAATGATATGATTTCTAAAGAGGCATTGACATGTGCATTCTCATCAATGGGTACAATTCTTGATATATTCACATTTGATGGATTCTCAGCTGTAGTATTTGAAAAGCCAACATCAGTATTGAATGCTGTTAACTATTCAGATATTCAGAATCTTGTCTCTGTTAAGGTACGTGTTTCCAAAGATAAGGCAACCAAAATATTTGAACAAAAGGATAGAACAACTGTTTTTATCAATGATTTACAGATTGGTAATGTTGAAGAAGTCCGTGATTACTTTTCAACAGCTGGAAATATTCTTAATTTAGATATTCAAACTAAGCAAAATGGTATGCATGTGGCAGTTTGCAAGTATGATTCACTTGAGGCCAAAAACAAAGCTATTGAAACCCTTGACTATTCATTTATGCCTGGTTCTTCAATTCCAGTCAGAGTGATTCCATTTTTCAACAAAGCCAATGAGAAACAAGTAGGATTGTTAATCGTTCAAAATCTTCAATCAAGTACCACACACAATGACCTCAGGAAAGAATTTTCTAGATTTGGTGAAGTTATTTCTGTTGCCATTTCCCCATCTCCAAGTTGGGAACTTTCAGGAGCTATTCTTTTTGATACATTTCAAAATGCTTTCAATGCTCAGAAGGACTGTGGTAGAGAAAACGTTTTTCTTTTCCCAGAGGCTAAAATGGCACTAGTCATATCCGGTTTCACATTTTCTAAGGATGTTGATTACAATATTGTTGTCATTCCAAATTTGCCATCAGATTTTTCATCATTGAACCAAATGAGTCAGTTTTCCAAATATGGATTAATATATGATAGTCATATTGCTTTCGAGAATGGGCGCGGTACACTCTTTATTCGCTATAGTGATAGAAATAGCGCATATCAATGCGTTTCTAACACCAAAGAGATGAATAGCATTCTTTTGTCATCAAATTCACTTCAAAAGCTCACAAATTCCCTTTCATACCTTGAAATTGGTGCTGATTACTATGGCAAGCTTATATATGCTACTACCCCAGGACCAATGACAAATTCTAAGATATTCCAAGAACTTTCCCAATACGGCGTTGAAGGTGTTTTAAGCTATTCTGATTATATTGGATGGACAAACTTATCCAAGTGTGTTCTTTTGTTGAAGGAAACTCAATTTGGACAAGTTACCACTAACACATTGTTGAATTCTGCTACTGGATTCAGTTTTGACAAATTCAGGACAAAGGGAGGACAAAGACCACATACTTTTATGGCTGAAGTCAATACAAGAGTAGTTGTTACTCGAAATGAGGTGCCAGAACATATGACTGCTCGACAGTGTCTGTTCGAAGAGATTAAAAAGCACTTCCAAGGCCAAAAGGTTAATGATCTCTTCAAGAAAGTCGAGCAAATGTCACTTGTTGAACAGTATAACCTTTATCAAAACGTTGAATCATTAAGAAACTGGATAGAGAATGAAAAAATATAAAGATTTCCTAAAGTTTTTATAAATTTCTTAAAGTCGCAGCAATGTTTGAGAAACCTTCTACATCAACTTGTTCGCTTATCATTGTTTCAATTCTCAATTTTCTCCTATCACAATCCCCAAAATAGTTTGAAACAGCGAGGTGAAGAGTTTCTACTTTTGTATTTAAGGTGGTTTTGTATTTGTTAATTTTTGCTTCGTCTGGAGCAGTTTTAAGACTCTTTAGCTTTTCTATTTTCTTTTTAGATATATCTCTTAATTCATAGAAAACCTGTTGCAAGTCTTTATGTTGTTTATTATATGGTCCGTTTTCACTCTGAGCTTCATTCATTTGGATTTTGACTTACTGTGTTTATAATTCATCCTGATAAGAACAGTAGAGATTGGCCCTTTTTTAAGGGTTTTTCTATATTATTGCTTTTTATAATGGTTGTCATTAGAATTGACAGTTCTACAGCTTTTTTGTTGGCCTTTTTTGTTAGATAATCTGTATAAGTTCCAATCATTTTTTGTCTTAAATGCTTAACCTCCTTCAATCTTTCATTTTCTCTACTATATTTATCAATTAGATTCAATATTGAATTATATTCTTCATTTAAAGAGCTAACCAGCGTTTGATTAAATTTCTTTGATTCTCTGATCCTTGATAATTTTTCCTTTAACTCGTTATTTATCTTTTTTGCCGCATATAATTCTTTTTCTATATAATGAAAGTTGATGCTTCCTTTTTCCATTCTGCTTTTTTCATAGTATTCATTTACAAATAGAATAATTTTTTTCAATTCTTCGTCTTTCTTTGCCATTAGTATCTTTATATCTGAAAGAGTTATTTCGGACTTTTTTAACAGCATTTCTTCTTTTGAACAATCCTGAATTGCCTTGTTCAGCTCATGCTTCAAATGATTTATTGTGTTGATAATGCCCTGAATATCATTGTTACTTTGGTTTTTCCGCCCATCTAATTCATGAATCTCTCTTTTCATTATATCTATTTTAGTCATCAAATCATTAATGTTTCTACTTCTTTCAATGTTTTCTTCTATAGTGTTTCCCCTTTCCCCCTTTCTTTCCAAAATCAAATTTTGTGATTCAATCATTTGTTTGTCCATTTCTCTAACATATTTTGTATACCTCATGATGCTATTATAGTTTTTCTTCAGTTTTTCTCTTTCTTCAAATACTCTAGACCTCATATCTTCTCTAGCATCCTTCTTTTTCATCAACAACTCAGAGAATTGAGTCTGTTTATTCATTTCATCTCTCATTTTATCTGAGAATTCTTGGAAATTCTCCCTACACTTTTCCTTCAAACAGTTAAGGAATCCCCCTATTAAATCAATCATACTCACAACCATCGAACTACAGATCATTAATTCATTGTTTTGATTGGCCTGATACAAAATCTTCTCCAAAATCAACTCGATTTCATCCATTAATTAAAAAATCAATTAAAAAATCATTACGCAATGGGGTAGTTTTACCCGGGGTTTCTAGAACTCGATTAGAAACCCAAATCCGTCATTAGACAGATGTGTAGTGAGTTCTGGTAACTCATTTGGTTGAGATTCTGAAATGGACATGAAATCATAATCATATGATTGAAAGGCTGTGTCATTGATGCTTGGGACATCGAGCGATATCTCGCTTGGAGCAAAAAGGAAAGGCTCAAGCTCTTCTGCTTGAGGGACCGGAGCTGGAATAGGAAGTGGGGCCTGTGAAGGCTTTGAAGCGGCATTTGATGCCGCTCTTCTCTTCAGTGTTGAGTTCCACCTGTTCTTCACAGCGTTATCAGTCCGGCCAGGTAGAAGTTCGGCGATTCTTGCCCACTTATTCCCCCACTGTTGTTGCATTTTGATTATCAAATCATCTTCATCCTGTGACCAGGTTGTCTTTAGCAAATCTGGATTGAGGCTATTATGCCATCGTTCTCTGCATTGCTTGCCAATCCTCCCTGGAAGTTGCTCGGCAAGCTTAGTCCAGCTGGTAGCTCCATGAACTTTAACCCACTCAATAATCCTCTCATCCTCATCTCTGGTCCAGGATCCATTGATCAAAACAGGGTTTACTGCTTTCTCCCATCTTTCAACAACCTGTCTTGGAGTCTTATCGGGAAAATGGGCGGCTATTAATGCCCAATTTGGTTCGCCGTTTTCTTTGATCAGTTCAAGCAGTTTCTTATCCTCAGCCGGAAGCCACTTCGCTTGTATCGATGTGGTCCGAGCCCGTGCACGGGTAGGTGCAAGGGGTTCCCGGTTATTGCTGTTATTCTGCAGTGTTAACATTTGAATAAAAACGAGAATGGAGATTAATATAAATCTTACAAAATTGTGAGTATCTTCTCAAAAAGCCCTTTACATCTGACATTTATTTCTTACAGTGAAGTTCTGAAAAAGTCGGCCGTTTATTTGATACACATCGGTTTGACAATGGGTACCCGGGTCGGGATCTCCATTGGCATGAGTCGCCGTAGTGTTTTTTCGGTGATAGGTATTCCCCTTGTTCTGCTCCTTGTTGGTTCCATTCATCATTCTCGGATTCGGTCGTGCCAGAGGCTTTATGGAGCTGATTCGTGTCAGAGTCCAGTTATTATGTATTTAGTGTATGTTATTTTGCTAATAATTGTGTTTTATGAGCTTAAACGCCTTCATGGGGAGAGTAAAAAATAGAATGCAAGAAATTTTTCATGAACTTAACGAAAACAAGGATCAATACGAAGCAATCCCAGGAGACAAATGGATTGACAAATTAAAATACGCTTTTAAAGAGGCAGATACCAATAATTCTGGGGCTTTGACCATTGATCAGTTCATTCGATCACGAATTCGATTTGTTCTTTCAAACCAGTACATGAGCGATAAAGACATGGAAATGTATTTCAATCAAGTTGATGCTAATGGAGATGGTGATTTACAATGGCATGAACTTGTCGATTATATGATGGTTCAAAGTAAAAATGCCCAAGAACGGAAGGTTGTTCATGCTCTTAACCTTAAATATATTGCTCCAGATCGATCAGTTATCCAAAAAAACACAAGGGCTTCTCAATGTATTAGGGTGATTCATTTGCCAATCTTGAATCAGCTTGTGACTCTCTCAGATTCAATGATAAAGTTTTGGAATATGGATGATTGCTTGGTTTTCAGGACTTTTTCCGAGAAAGAACAATTTGTTGATGTATGCTTCATGCCCACTGTTATGAGACTTGCAATAGCTAAAGAGAATCGTCAAGTAATATACTATGACTTAAGAACATTTTCTAAAGCGAAAGATATGATTTCTGCATCTTTTACGGATTCGGAGATCCATTCTTTATCCCTTCATGAATCAAAAATTGCTTTGACTGCTTTTCAGAAGAATCAACTACCATTATTCCATCGCCCGACCTCAATAGGTTGTTTACCGGATAAACCATATGTTTTTGTTGGTGATGAAGTTGGAAGAATCGAAATCTTTAATCTTAAACCCTCGACATTCTCAAAATATGGATGGGAATCGATTAGATCATGTGTGCATGTTGTTCATAGTTCAACAATAACTCAGATATCATATATATCTAAGTTAAATTCAATGGCATCATCTTCATCTGATGGGAGTATTATTCTATGGTCGTATCATAGTGAGTTTAATAATTTTTTCATTACTCATAGGTTTAAAAGTACCTTACCCGTAACATCTTTTGTCTTTGAGAATAGAACGACCGAAATAATATATACTACTACATCGCATGTAATTGGATCCTGGCATGCATTCTCTGATACCTCAAATAATGTAGAAACACCATCTCAAATGGTTACAACAATTGTTCCTGTTTCTGTATCAGATCAGACATATTTATTAACAATTAGTTGCAATAATCTTTTCTCGATTTATTTAATGCCAAGGTTTAATAGAATATCTAAATGGTATGATAACAAAAATCACGCTTTGCATCCTCCATCAAATAGCATTCAGGTTGGAGAAAAGCTTTTCCTATTTGGAGCATATATGTCAAAATGGGGAATTGAATTAGGTAATATGGAAGGAATAAAGCCTCATAATAGCAATATTTTGGGCATTTTTCTGAATGAGTTCCAAAACCGGATTATTTCTTGTGATGAATCAGGAGATGTTTATATTTGGTTAATGGAGAATGGACGAAAAGATGTGTCATTTGTAATTGGTGATGGTTCTTACCTTTCCTGTATTTCTATTGATGAATCTAAAAAACGCTTATCATTTGGTCATTCTGATGGGTCTTTAAGGATTGTGGCTTCGAATTCATGTTCTCCATTAAATAGAATTGAAAAAAAAGAAATTGATGGAGAAATATCATCAATTCTCTTTGGATTTTTTGGGACATCAAAGTATATATTTGTTGTATGTGAATCTAAATGTGTTTTTCAATTTGAAGACCTTGCTGGAAATAGATTAAGATATGTAAGAAGTTATATGGGACATACAGAAAGAATTTCCGAGATATTTTGTTTAAAAAAGCTCTTCATCCTTACCATTGGAATGAAATGTGAGTTATTTATATGGAGTCCAAAAGGTAAGTCTCCATATATTAAGTACATACTTGAGAATGACCCAACAACAGCTGCAGATTTGCGATTTGATTCGAAACTCTTTATTTGCGGGGATATAATAGGTCAAATTGTGATCATGTCAATTAATAATCCTCGCCCGATCAATGCATTTACTCCTTTTTCTATGGTACATCAGCATCCAATATCATCCATTTATTCATCTCAGATATCATCAACTATAATTGTTGCAAATACGACCGGTTATATTAAAATATATACATATCAATCAATGGAATTCACTCCAATAGCAATGTATAGGGCTCATACAGATGTTGTTGAAAATATTCAATTTGCCGAACAGTCACAAATTATTGTTACAAGTGGCAGAGACCACCAAATTAGGCTATGGTCTCTTAAAGAACAAAGATTTATTGGGCAGTTAGGAAGAATGCAATACTGGGTAATTGATCAAACAGAGACATGGATAAAAGGAACCCCAGTTCCAACAGACCCATCATTGTTTATTTGTGAGAGTAATGAAAACAAGCTTCCCTCAAAAGATGAAACAAAGCAGATATCTGAGAATAAATCTGTCCTAGATCTCAGGCTAAACACAAGCGTGTCAAACGCAGATGAAAAAGAAACTACTGATAATTGGTCAGCTTTTGATATACAAAGAGCCAGAAACTTACTTAATGAACTTGAAGAAGTTTATGTTGCTGGGAAAGTTCTTTCATTAAGTCCAAAAAAGAAAAAAGAAACCAATACTACGGTTAAAGATGAGTTTGAAATACCATTATTATCACTATATAATGAAAATGGGGTATTTCGTAGTACAAGTAACAAAAAAGAGAAAAAAAATTTAAACGGAAGCAAAATATGAAAAACAAATATGAAATAAATGATAGTGTTATTGTTGTAGATGATTTTGTTTCTGGGGGAAAACTAAGCGTCATAGAAATACCTGTTGAAGGACTGTCGGAGGAGGATCGTCAATCAATACTCAGCAATGAGTCCAAATTTGTGGGTATTAACCACCCAAATATAATCGGATATTCAGATTGCTATATCTCTGAGGATTATTTATATTTAGAATCGAATTATTATGAAGGGATGCCAATCAGTGAGTACCTTTTTCGAAACAACGCTTTTGGCTTAGAAGAGAGTTTTATTGTGGGTTGTTTCATGCAAATATGCTTAGCTTTAAAGTATTTACATGATAGAAACTGTGTTCATCGTGGTTTATCATGTTTGAACATACTATTAATGCCCAATGGTCTAGTCAAGCTTATTTGTTACAGCAAAATGAGGATTTTAGATAGAATAAAATATGTTTCTGCTAAAAAGATTCGATATCCTGGGTTTTTGCCTCCAGAAGTTTGTTTAGGAAAGCCATATGGTAAAAAAGGAGATATATGGGCTCTTGGCTGCATTCTCTTTGAAATGTGCTGTTTAAAGTTCCCTTTTGAATCAGAAGATTCATTAATAAGATCAATATTGAATAACCATGTATCTTTTCCAAATCATAAGTTTTCTATTGAAACTGTATCATTGATAGAGACACTATTAAATAAATCAGATGTTAGCCGACCATCAATCAATAGTATTCTATCAAAACCATGTATTTTGAATCAACTTGGGTCTGAGAGTATTAACAATACCACCAGGTTGATACGAAGATCATCAATTCGTCCATATTTAATAGAAAAACACAAAGAAAACTCCAATCCTAATAATAGGCCACCAAGAACTGCTCCAGGATTGCGAAAAGGGGCTGATCAGACAAAAAAAATAATGTTTATGAACAGAAAAAAGCGCTTTCAGCAGTTATCACTTGGAACAAAACCTGTTAGTATTCTTAAGCCTGATAAAAAGCAGATGGCTCCAAATATAAACATAATGAAAGAGGAAATTCGTTTAAGAAGAGTAGAATTGACCGAACAAATCCTCAGAAAACAACAAAATGAATTTTTTGCTGACCAAGTTTCAAGATTTTCAAATCCCGAGTACCTTCAAGATTTGGTAGATTCATTTAATGATTCATCTGATGATGAAAACGAAATTATGTCCCTGGTTTCAATTGCAAATAGTATTTTAAATAATCCTCTATTGGAATCAGAAGAGAATTGTTCGTAAAGTCCATACAGTACATCTCAATTTGTTATCAAATATTTATATTAATTATCTTGACTTTTGTTAAAAAATTTGAAAAAAAATCACTATGTTTTTGACAACTTTATATCATGGTTAATTTAGAGGACCCAAAAAGAAGAATCAAATAGCTTGTCTGTCGAAGTCATCTCTAATGATCCCCTCGCCAAAGAAAGCCTCTCTTCACATTTAAGCCCCTCAGAAGCACAAATAACATTTTCATCAATTCCAAGCTTCCATTTTTCTGAATCAATATTCTGGAATATTGATGATTTTGGAATCTGTTGAGAAATTGTCTCAATAGCCTTATGTATCGCAGATTGTTTGGGTAATTGTTGATAACGGTATCTGCATTGCACATCACTCCTTGTACCCATTAAATGAGATATTTTTGCCCATGATTTTTCACCAAATGCTTGAACAAAAGATATTAGCTTTTCATCTTCTTCAGGACTCCAATTCGATTTGGAAATCCTTGGATCTAAAACCCTAATCCATCTTTGACTACATTGTGATCTTGACCTTCCGTTACCTACATAACGGGCTACCTCGTTCCAATTATCAAGTCCAATTTTGTGAATTGCCTTCAATAAACGCAAATCTTCATTACTAGTCCATGTTCTAGTCTTCTTTCGTTGGTTAAGAAGAGAAGAATCGTCAATAGGTCTATCAGGTATTTGTTCATCAGGAATTTCAACAATAGACTTCAATTTATCCATAGGATGAGGATTATCTATTATTGTAAGGAATTTTTCTCTAAGTGCATTAAAACTAGATGGGTTGCTCAAGAAACTCCGAAAGATTTCTCTAACTTGGTGTGTTTCTTGTTCATTTAGAATAATAGATAGTTCAAAAATTGAGTTGAGTGCATATTCAACAAGAGGTTCTTTATTCGGAAACGCCATTTTCAAAATAATGATTGCTCTTTCAGAAACCTCAGAAAAAACAAAGCATAAAATAATTTCTGAGGAAAGAGCAGTTAAATATCAGAATTGTCCAGAAAAAGTAGTTAATGGCTAGGGTTATCAAATAATTTTTTTTGAAAGGCACGATAGTGTTTCTTTATGAAAAGTGGTTTCAAAGAAAAGAATAAAAATTCAAAGGTTTTTTGAAATATAGTTATTTTTTTTTCAGATGTTTGGGAAGGGGGAAGTTTTCTGAAATGACTTTCAATAATTCTGATGAGACAAATCCAACTTTTTCATTATCCGATTTAATCCTAACTGTACTAACGTGCTTTGATTAATAATGGGGACTACCCAAAATTTATTGAGAGGACACTTGGAATCTTTCAAAGGGCATTCTTGAATGATCAGGAGATTTTTGAAATTGCTAAAATCAATCTTAATATCTGGAATAAATAAAGATTTGATCATTTGGTGAAATGGATCTCTGGGAAATGAAAGATTTAATTGAAAAAAATATCTTGGTTTTCAATTGTTCAGTTAAAAATATGTTTCAATTCCAATCAATAAACAGGAAAAAATGTGAAGACGAATTTTCTTTGAATAATATTGATCATTTGTTTCGTTATTAAAACTTCTTCAAATGTTTCAGTAGTGTTTCATTAGCTGTCATCATTTTTGTCATGTCTTGAGTGTTTTGAAGAGTTATTTTTTGAGTTTGAACTGGAAATGGATAATCAGTATGAAATTATTTGAAACCTATAAGTTACTTTGTTAATAAAATTATTGTTTAAAGAAATAGACTCAGAAGTCAATACAGAAATTAATGAGGAATAGTTAAAATATAAGTTAGAAACTTCCAGAGAGCCTGAATATTCACAGAAAAGAATGTTATGAATAAAATCAATAATTCAATAATGGTATTCAAATGATCCATTTTCATTATAAACCACTCCATTACCAAGGGGACAGATAATGTGTTCAATATTTGAATTTTGAATCAATCCTCAATTAATTTTTTAGTAAAAACATATTTATTGAAAAGCACGATTGTTGAAAAAATTATAATAAAGGCTAGTGAAATTTTTAGCGGAATTAATCCCTATACCAGGACCACGATATGCATTGTTCAATGTACAATTTGTGTTGTCCATTTTTTTAATCCCCTTCTTGGAGGTTTATTAATATTCGAACAAATGGCAACTGATACAAATCCATATGATTTTCTTTCAAAGAAAAAAGATATGCAAAATGTATTGGCACATATCATCCTAAGATTTGAATACAATGAGTTGAAATTTATTGCTCCTCCAGAATATGAGCACATACAAGAATAAAACATTATATTATTAATCAGAATATAATTTTACACCACTGAAATGAAAACAACCCCACCATTCACATTATTAACATTTGTTCTTGAAAATGAACAATCAACAATATCAAAATAATCATTATAATACGACCAGCTTGGAAAAAATATCTCCCATTCCCATTGTGAACATACACAGTAAACAAAGACATCATGGATGGTATATTACTGACTTTTTAGCTTCATTCGATAATAATGTAATCAATAGGATTCTAATGATAAGAATGAACATTGATTCTACTTTTCTTTGAGAAATTTATGAGCCAACGAAAACTAACCTGTAAGAGTGAATTGAATGGAAGGGTTTTAAAAAAAGCCCACAAAAACAAACTATTATTCATTTTTAAATCTCCCGAAAGGCAGATTCTCAACTGTTGAGAAATGGATGATCTTCTGATCGATCTTTTATTTATATAAACTGAATTGTTTAGGGTGTTCCCGGCTTTTAAGTTTGGAATTTTTCTGTGAGTTTTTTTTGAACATTAAACAGAGGTAAATTGGTAATATGATATTACAATTCCTTCTTGATGTGGATTTATGAAAAGTGCCTGAATATTATAAATGATTGTTTTTTTTATTTTATCCTTTATATTTGATAATGATGGATCTGTTGGAATAATCGGAGAAGATATTAACATTAAGAATGTTTTTCAATCTGGTACATACACAGGGAAAAATGTTTCCATTTCAATTGTTGATAGAGGGATGTCGTTAAATCATGAAAGCTATAGGGATAATATTAGATTCGAGAATAATATTGATGCTGTATATCCCAATGGAACAGTTTATTCACCTCAATTTGCAGATTTAATCAAAGGAACCGCTGCAGCGTCGGTTGCTGTAGGGAAAATTGGAGTTGCCAGAGATGCCAAAATATCTATAACTTCCCTTCCATTGGCCTCATCTTTTCCTAATGAAGTGTTTACCAAAGCTTTTTCTAATACTTCATCTGACATTATTGCATTCACTGGTGTTTTAAAAGGAGCAAAGGCAATCATAGATAAATCTATTATCTTATATGTTCGACAAAGATCAATTGTAAGCGCTTTTGAACATGTTTTATCTCATAGACCCAAAACGATTATGCTCTTTTCTGCTGGAGACTTTGGAGTTGATCCAGTTGATGTTCTTTCAGCTCCTTTTGGACACTTTCATGCGATTGGAATTGTTGGATCCACAACATCAAGAGGCTCGGTTGCATACTACTCTCAATGGAGTCCCTCCATGTTAATTAATGCTCCATCAGGAGGAGGAGATACTTATTTTAATTCTTCACTTAGAGACCTTCCATTAATTAATATATCATCTCCAGAGAGTCCATCTTCATATGATTATTCAAATGGAACCGGTATATCAACTGCTATAGTGGCAGGTGCAATTGCTCTAATTCTCGAGAAATCTCCTGGAATTGATTATAGGAATGTGTTCTATCGGTTAATTCTTTCAGCAACAAGAAATGATCCTAAACATCCCGATTGGGTTTGTAATGCAGCTAAATATTGCCACAATCCTGCTTATGGCTTTGGTAGACTCAATGTTGAAGGCGCACTTAGTATAAATAATTTGTCGATTGGTCCATTGATTTCATCCACATATTATCCACCTAATGAACAAGAATCTGTTTTTCGCATACCTTGGGCAGGTGATATTCCAAAAAAGCTCTCGTTTATTGTGAATAGTACAAATATTACCTTTTTAGAATTTGTTAATGTGGAGTTTACCACAAGAAAAGAAATATTTACAGACCTTCTGGTTCGTCTTGAGGCACCATCAGGTACAGTTATTACTCTGCATCGTGGAACCATTGGGCAATTCTTTAAAGCATATTCAAATTATCCCACAAGGCCAACAGATTATCAGACCCTTGGAACGAGAGCATTTTTTGGAGAGAACCCAAAAGGAATATGGAATTTATATATTAAACATGCTGGAATTGATCCATTGGATGAGATTTGGGGGCTCAAATTAAAATTATTTGGTACAAATTCGACTTTTCAAGTATCTCCGCCAGTTCCTCTTAATACAATGGGAGCAGATCCATACCTGTATAACTACAAAGGCCCCCTGTTAATTCACAACACCAGTTCACTTTCTTGCAACCAACTTTTCAATTTTTCTTTTGATGTTCCAGACAGCTTTATTGGAATTGGAAAGCTTCCTCTATCTTTGCAAGATCCCAGTACTAACAGAGTTTTCGATTTGTCAGAAATTCTGCCTGTGAAAGGAGGCTCATATTTAACTTCAGTTCCATGCATATTTAGCAATTCTTTGAAAATGAATTTGTCAATAAGGAATCCAATAACAGGAGAAGCTTATTCATCAAGAATTAGTACAAACAACAACCATTTACCAAACACCCTTATAGGCCATGAGCCATATGAAGCCATTAAATTTAATGCAAGCTGCATTTCTAGCATTGATTTTTCATATGTTCGACACTCAGTATCACTTCCTGAACATGGGTTTTATCAATATATATCTGTATCAATATTTGGGAGGCTGGCAGGATCTCAAATATACCTAGGATATTTTCGAGATACTGGAAGCTTTACAGTTAAGCTTGATCAAAACACAGAGCATCTCGGGCCTACAATGGCTATTGCTCCCATGTACTCAAATCATAGTTGTGAATTCATCATTCATCCATTCCGATTAGTTGACCCGAAACGTAGTCCTGTACCAAATTATAAGTTTTTAATACCAATGGAAACTCAATACTGCTCAATTACCCAAGGTGTGTTGACAAAACAAAAGGATTTTGCATTTCTCTACAATGATAATATATCCGAAGACTACTATAGAGGAATATACATACCAGTAATTATGATTGTTTTCTCTACACTGATATGTTTATTGTACTATTGTACTGAGTTGAGGATTAATGAAAAGGATAATGCTGAAGGAAAAGAAAATGTTCAATAAAATGAGTTTGTTTTATAAAGATGTTGATCCCCCGCAGCTTCATTTTCATCTCCATAAGCGCAGAGGAAATGATTGTGATTCACAAATTAGATCTAAAATCGATTATTATATAAGCGAGGCTGAAATATTTTGGGAAAAAGGAGAGATATCAGAATTTGGGATTTCTATTACTGAAATATGCAGGCAAATGGAGAATAACTCAAACATATCTATGTTAATATATAATACACGACTTTTTAAATATTTAGAAGAGTCATTTATGTATAAAAATTCGATTGTATTAGAAGTAGTTTTGAACATATTCGCTTTCTTATGTTATGATGATCAAAAATTCACGAACTATGTTTATAATTCCAATCTTTTCCATGTTTTGAATGATATTTTAGTATCAGAATATGAATCTCAGCTTGTTTTTGGTTGGAAAATCATGTGCTGTATCCTGGAGCAAATCCCAGAATCTCACAACGTATTCCTAGATAACAATGGGTTTGAAATTGTAGTTGAAATGTTTTCCAGTTCATCAAACCCTTCTTTGGAATATGTTCTTTCAAACATAATCATCATCTTCTTATCTGTGTCATTTCCCATTTCTTTGGAACAACGAATTTCTCTATTGAGTTCTATTATGCAAATGAAAAAAGCCTTTTTACTTGATTCATTCTTGTCCTGTGTGTCCATCTTTCTTCTCAATGGTATTCATGCAATTCGCTCATTTTTTGATTATCAACTAGACTCAACTGTATATTCCGTTTTTAGAATCATTACACAAAATCATGTTGATCCATATTCGACTGAAAACAATGATTATGTTGAATATCTACTTAAGAAATGTTTAAATACAATGAAGGCACTTTGTGATTCTACCACTGATGGCTATTCATTTGACCAAATACCATATGATTGTATTTGCCAATTGATTAATAGAGGATCATGTGAAATATATGAAGATTTATTTATTCTTATAGATTGTATTATAATGAAGGGACCCTATATGGTTACACAGTTTTCGAATCATCATATATATGGTGATTTGCTAGGTCTACTTGATAACAAGGTCTTCTCGTTCAAACTTTATGCATCCAGATTTTTTATCAATACTTTGTTAGTATGTCTTCCATCTCAGAGAAAAGCATTCATTTTTATGGGATTATTGAATGCTGTGATGGATTTTGACCCAAATACTAACTGCAAAGAAAAATTTGAAACATTGATTTACCATCTAATACATGTTGAACGTGAGTGTTTAGCTGATTACTATGACAAACTTATGGAAATCTGTGATTCCCAAGCATTCGATGATAATTTTCGTAGAATGATTGATTACATTGTTGATGATTCGGCTTATTGTGAGTATTTGGATAGGATTGAGGAATATTAGATTATTAAATATCTGACTTAGCAAGATATTTATTTAATACGGGAGAACCACACATTAAACTTGAGATTTGCGAGTTGTTTTCTCCAATTTTTTCTCTTATTTCTCTTGATATTCTCATGAGTTCATCATAATTATGAGAAATAGATTCGTTTGAAAGCTTCATTGTATGATCATCTCCAATTTCTTTTTTATTAGCATGATCTTGGCATATCTTTTTCCAAAATAAAAAGTAGCTTTTCAAAATTAATTTTTTGATTGAAGGTGATTTCACCCTTTCTAAGTATAATTCCAATTTTTCTTCAAATTCTATGTCATTAAATATGGTTTTATTTCGCCTATTATCATCTAAAAAGACATCTTCAAAATACTGGTAGTATAAATCATTTGTCTGAACTCCAATCTTTCTATATTTTTTTGATTTATTGATAGACTGTGAGTACTTTAATCTTTGGGGACTATTTTGGAAGTTAACAAATCCAAACCTCATTGGAGGCTGAATATCTTTCATACTATTCTTGATTGTGTACGTTTAAAAATGTTGAAAAAGATCTCACCAAAAGACCTTTCGGATCTATTTAAACACCCGCAATTTCTTTCAATATTTGATGTTCGAGATGATGACTATGGCGAAAGAGGTATTATAAAAGGATCAAATCATTTACCTTATAGATCAATTACAGAAGACACTATAATAAAGTTGGTTTCTAACAAGCTATCGAGTACCAACGTATTCTATTGTACTTTTGGTAGAGCAAGGAGTCCAAATGTTGTTTCAAAGATGATTAAAATGTATCCAGAAATGAATTGTTATTATCTTGAGGGAGGAATCAGATCAATTATTCTTTCTCCAGAATATCATTATATGTTAAACTAAATGTTTATTTGGTTTGTAAACTTTCTTATGGAATCATTGATTTGGTTATCAGATCCAAATATCAAGTGCCCACCTTTTTCGAAAATATGAGGCTCTTTGTTTTGGATCCTTTCTATCATCTTTTCCATATCCTCAAAAAGGGCCATTGGATCATCTTTTGCATGGAAAATGAGAAAGGGTGACTGAATTTTTTCGATTTCATACTCACTATAATACAAAGCCATGTCTCTATTTGTAACTTCATTATCATTCATTATACCTGGATGTCTATTTGAGATCGGAAGCATCATATCCAATAAATCCTGAACATTTTTCTTATCTTCAGGCTCAGCCCGTTCATAATCATCCTTATTTACTCCAAACATATCCAAATATACTGAGCGTGCTAACTTTAATGATAACCACATTGGGAAGTTGTAGAAAATAAAAGAAGGAGGAGCTTGAATATCTTCAGGATTTTTAAGCGTTGGAGCTCCAGATGATAATAGTATTACACCTGCAGTTCTTTGGGGGTAGTTCATTGCGAATCTTAATCCAATTGAACCCCCAGCAGATATAGCAAATACAAAAGCTTTATTGATCCCTAGAGAATCTAACAATTCCAAAATTGCAGCAGCTTGATCAGTTGATGATCGACGATTTGGAAGAGATGATCCTGGATAGCCAAATCTTGAAGGACTTATGATTCTATATCCATTAATATTCTTTTTCAAGGCGTTGAATACACTAATATATCCTTGATCATATCCACCACAAATTCCATGAAAAACTAGAATCGGGGTCCCTGAACCCACATCCATATATGCTATCTCTCCAAATGTTGATTGAAACACTTTGTACTGGTATGTTCCAAATAATGAATTAGATTTACCAAGATCTATTCTATAAAAAATATAAACTATAACAAAGATGATCAATATAATCAATAATGATATAGATGTTTTAGGATAGTCTGTAACAAGCATAATAATGAAACGATAATTTGATAGCAGTACAAATAAAATTTCTGTTTTTTCAATGCGAGTCACCTCAGAAATATGAATGAATTTCTGATAATGAAAAAGTAAAAATGTTTGAACCCTGAGGATTGTTATGATTACGACATTAATCCTCAAAATATTTATGTTCAAAACCAAATTGAGTTTATTCAATTGGGTATTTCGGACATCACAAAAGAGTTCATATTATGAACTGTTGTTCCACCAATAATAACATCCATTCCATTTGATGAAGCCTCATATACAATTTTTCCTTCAGTATATGTAATACCACCAACAAAAAACACAATAGTTTTTTGCGGAATCACGAGTTGGGAATCCGGGAAAGCAGGGTAAAGTCCATTTTCAAGTTTTCCGGCTCTCAATTTATCTAAAACACTCTCGAGAAGAGGGTGATACTGCATAAATGCTTGTGAATCATCACCTTTGTTAAGAAAGCCACTAAACATACTCTTAACAGCATTAACTGCTTTGTGCACTCCAAATAATCCAGATTTTTTGTAGCTCTTGCCACAAAAAGATAAAAATTTTTCAATTACTTGATTAAGCTTCTCTCCATCTTTTCGCGAAGAAATATGCCTAAAAATTTCTGAAACTTTTTCGATATTCTCTTCATATCTCAAGCAAAATATTAATGAAAGCCTCAAAGCTATTTGGTCCGATGTGGTTGGTGCATTTAAAATTTCCATTAGGGCCTGAAACTGTGAATTTGGATCATCTTCAGAAGCAATTGATTGTTCAAGAACAGATACTTTGGTGAGTCCCTCCTCTTTGATACTCTTTGTACATGCGCTAGATAGTTGTGTATGTTTATCAGTGATCTGTCTCCTTTCTTGTAACATTGGATAGTTTTGAATATACGATTTGAGAGATTCAATATCGGTAATATCCTTTGGATTAGGCTGCTGATTAACTGAAGTAACTAATTGGTTAATTGCTGCTGATAAATCAGATATAAAAGAGTATAAATGCTTAGCAAAAAAAGGATCAGTTCTTTCATCGACAACAACTTGGTTCTTGGAGTCAATTTTAGCAATATTGTTTTTAAAATCCAAGTTTTCATGAATCATTGACTGGTAATCCCACCAATGCAATAATGGGGTTAAAGAATCGGATCTGCGATCAATCAATAGTAAAACTGCAGTTTCGCTGGTATGAAAAGGTTTGGAATAGCTCCTTATATGTTCTGTAAGAACCTCTGCGATACGTCGACATATGGAAGATGATGAATCATATCTAATCTGTACATTGACTTTCAAAGAGCATATCACTGAAAAAAGACCATCGATTACTCTCTGAACCCTTGAATCATTAGTTGGTGATAAATTCCGATAAAATGATGGTATGTTTAACGAAAAAAGTCTCTTATTCAAAGCATATACGTCAAAAAATATTTCGTGAACAGCTACAACTTTGCTACTATGGTCAGAATAGGCCAAATTCTGAATATTCTTTGATCCAATTGAATTTGTAAAGAATAAGTAGTAATTACCATAATGAGGAGTATTCAACTCACTGCACAGCTTCCTAATGTTATCCTCATCAGGCCTCAGTATAAAAATACTTTGAATAGAAATGAGAGCTTCATCAATTTTCTTTTTTCCAAGTTTTGTAAGGGAATCCACAAGAATTACATCATGGCGCAATAACTCCGTCTGAGTATAGACTAAACTTATAATCTCCGATGTTTCTTCATCAAAAATTAGAATTTTCATTCCATCAATACCAGATAATATCGAGTCCAGATAAGTACGAAAAGAAGAAACAATATCCATTTTTAAAAAAAAATAATGTTTTTCATCAATAATCCCTATTATGGTGAAATATCCATTTAAACTATTAATTTTATTGATTAGAAAAGCCACAAATCTGTGATGCAAGCAACAAGTTACTCTCGTTGGATAATGTTCTAGCAACTTGTCCCTCATTGTTTTTATTCATCATATCATTAAATCAATCCGAAGTCACATTCATAATGATGAATTCGGAGACAATATGGATTTAGTCCTTATTAAACTATCTTTTTATGATTTTGTTTTTCTTGTTTTTGAGACAAGATGATATGAAAATGTTGCGAATTAATGAACAAATAGTGTCTATTACAACTTTTTTAAATGAGATTCATAATATGTCCTATAAAATATCCAAGAGATTTGATTCTGGTTCGAAGATTTATGTTGAAAGGTTCTACAGTCGCTTGTATTATAGTATGGTTAGAATATTAAATGAAATTTATAATGAAAATACTATCAAGAACTTTCTTTCTGAATTTTCTATCCAAATTCCTATTAATAATTCATCCCAATGGAAAATGCTACTATCTCGTAATTTGGATTATAAAACATTTATTAAACTCGATATAATTCCATATAGTATTAGGAAAAGCATTGATTCCTATGTCAAAAAAATTTGCTCACTTAGAGGCACTTTGTATCCTATCTTAAATCTATTTGGTGTTGATATTAATAAGTACAAAGATCTTTTAGAAATAATGAATAAGGATAGGAAATTAGCGAAAGTACCACATTTTGAAAAAGCTTTTGGATTTAATCTCGACTCTATATATAAGAGACTTGATTTTTTGTCCTTGGTGATAACAGGAGATGAAGTGCAGTTCGATGATTTTTTCAGGGTTCTATCTCTTGATCCAAGTTTTTTGGTACCTGTACATTCTGGAGTAACCAAGATTTTTGTTGAAGAAGTATTCTCCATTACAGATATATATAATTATGTTATTAATTTGGGGTGTTTTTTGAAGAAATTTATCAATTCTTTTGTTGTGTCCATTTCTTATATGATATCATCTTTTTTAAGTCCAATATCTTGTTTTTTCCTTGATAGCCCAAATGGAAGTTTTAAGAAAAGGCTGAATGATATTATTGAATTAGCAAAACGACAAGGTCTTGATTCCACGTTTTCTGAACTATATAATCAAATATTGTCATTCTATCAGTATGGTGTGAATATTGAAAGTCTTATTAACTCTACAACTGTACTTAAGATCAGGAACTTTTTATACCAATTTGATGAACCACTAGTTTTTTTTGTGAATGCCTTATTTGATAAGCAGCTGAATTATTCCATTCAAGTTCTATTTAACTTTACGCAGAGTTTGGCAGATTCAAAGAGTCAAATTCAAGATATTGTTTCTTCTTTCTCAGTTGTTTTTGATAATAGCAATTTTAGCTGGGGTTATTCCTCATTTTGTTCTAATCTTGTCAAATATCATGAACATGAATCTATCTGTAATTTCACATATTTGTCCTTATTCAAAAAGAATATTTCCGAGTTATTAAATCATGAAAGCCCTGAATTTAGAATCTCCGTTAATTCCAATTTATATATTTTTAGATGTTTACTAATGAGTGACTACTCTTTTGTTGATTTCTTTAATGAATTTTTGGGTATTGATTCTACCAAACTTGTTTTAGCAATACGACCTGTTATCGATGAATTATTATCATTAGATCCTAGATTATTAAAACTTAGTTTAACTGAGTATCCAATAACAACATTTATTATAAGATCATTGAAAACCTTTGTAGTTGAAAGCAATAATATCTCATTCAGTATAAGAGGAATGCTCGACTCTCTCTTCCCTAAGTATATTACTGTTTTCTCATCACTTTCTAAATTTCTCCAAATTTTTCATAAAGACGAGATTATCTTCGAGCAATCATTTTTTGATATCCCAGAACACATCACTTTTGCAAATGAATTGCTTCAATACACAAACCTTTCTCTAAAACAAATCCTGCATTCACTATCAAATTCTTCAATTATTAATCAATCGATCCTTCATTATCTAGATAATCTATACTCATCCTATTCGACGAAAGGATTAACTCTTTCTGATATCTCTTCATACTTTACCCCCAACTCCACATTTTTCCGCATCACACAACATATTCACACCATCATCACAGCGAAAGATTACAACATATCTCATTTATTGCGACACATGACTGATCTCAACTTCTCTCCAGTCATCAACTTCGCCCAATACATCTCGAACTATATCTCAACATCAAACATAACCTCAGATTTTTTATCCCAATTAGCAAACATGTCTCACCTACACTTCATCACCGAACCACCAGAGCCAACCATTCACATAAACACAACGGCCCCATCTTTACTACAAACAGCCACAGTTCCATTCATCACTATCACTATTTTTATACTATTTTTTATATTGTCGATTTCAACAAGACTGTCCATGGTTAATTCAGAAAATAATCGGTCAGGTTTTTTTTTTGTGAGAAATCGGTGATGACATTTGACGATAGTTTATCAACATTCCAACAGTTCAGATTGAATGCGCTGCACTCTTCAATCAGCCTTTGTGTTTGCATATCTTTGCTTTGCCTATGGACTTGCTGCTGCTGCCATTAGCAAGGGCCTTAAGTATTTTACTCCAACAGTAATTATATCCATCAGATTTTTTTCAGGTTTTTTTATTTGCTTGGTGGTTCTTTTGATTCGGATATTCACTGATAGTGTGTTTAGGAGGGATTTAAAACAGCATTTATTCCCTAGTTTCTCGGGGGTGATGCATATGTGTGGAACAGGCTTGGTTTACCAAGGTTTCCCTCATATTTTGATGGCAATAGCCCAAAACGGAATGGTTACTAGCACTTCAGCTCAAGTTATGCAGCCTTTTGCAACAACAATTGCGGCAATTGCATCTCATTTCATTCTTCCGGACGAGAAATTTGACAAACAAAAGTTTTATTCGATGCTTGCTGCGATTATTGGTGTCGGGATGACTGTAGTGCCATCTTTTGGTCATACAACATCTTCAATTAGTCCCCTTCAGATGGCGATGGGCTATTTGATTCTTCTAGGCTCTGTTTCTTGCTTTGGAATTGGAGCAATATATATGAAACTGAAAACATCATCTTTTGAGGTTGCAGTTACTTCAACTTTTCAAATGCTTGCTTCTGCATTGTTTGCTTCCACTGCAGCATACTTCACTCATGGAAAGATAGTGATAATGAAACAACTTACCACAACACCAATATTTTCTGGATGGATTTGGCCCATAGTAGTTGGATTTTTTGCTTCAGGACTTGGTATGCATGGTACCTTGTATTTAATCGAGAAAATTGGCGCTGTTGGCGTGAATTTTACCACTTTTGGGCAGATTATGGTTGGTGTTATTGCCGGTGTTGTCTGGATGAAAGATTGGGCTGGATATAGACAATGGGAGATTTTCATTAGTATTGGCGGAATTCTATTTCTTGGTATTGGTATTTTAATCGGATTTGCTAAGCCTCCTCAAGCTGAGTACAAGCCGATTTTCATTGAATCCTTACCAGAGATTTAAATAATAAAAACAGTTTATATACTCCATATATGTAAGAAACCAAGGCAGTCTGCTGAATAGAATGTATTTCCATAATTCCTCAATGCTGTCACTGAAGAAGAGTGCATATGAAGAGGGGCATAATTTTTATCCTTTAAAACTATGTCCTTTTCAGTATAAGGGATTGGAGAATTCCTATCGATTAGGATACTAAATGTGTTTGGGTATGTAATATAAACCCCATCCTTGTTCAAACTCACAATCCCCCCCTTAAAAGATTCGGATATAATTGTTTGGCATGAATAACATGTAATCGGAACATGATTCTCAAGATCAATAGTCGAAATCTGTCTTGAAGAAGATATGAAGGCGGATACCTTATTTTGATTAAATGGCAATACTTGTTTAATCGGAAAAGCCACAAACATACTAAATGGAAGATTAATCCTTGTATCAACAGCCTGGACTATTCCTTCTTTAAAACCAAATCCAGAAAACAAGCCAGATTCCCATGAACACATGGATGTTGGTGTAAGTGATTCAAATTTCATTGATCTGATTTTTGACTTCATCCTCAAATCATGGTGATAGTATTGTCCATCTTGGTTTATATATGAGTATGTATTTTCAGACATTGGACAATAAGAAGCAACATTTGAAGATATCACCTGGTTTAATTTATTTGGTTGAGTAAAATCACAAATTATAAGAATATTTTCCTCGGTTTGCATAATAAAGCGGTCATTCCCGGGCATTTCTTTTACCGATTTCACTCTGTTGCTCAATGATTCAATGAAAGATGTTCCCAGATTTTGGAATTTCATGATCTTTCCATTGTCAAGGAATAGTATTTGATTGTTGGGAAATGGTACTATTGAAACAACAGGTGAAGAATCAACTCTTGAAGAATGTATAAATTTGGGATTATATGTATGTGGCTTCCTCAAAAAAATGGGGCTATTACATCCAATTCTGTTAAGTTCAGTTGATGATGGTTCATTTAAATTTGGAGTTTGTGGAGAAGCATTAATTTGCTTCAAAACAAATGAGGGTAAAAACGAGGATGAATAATGTTCATGAAGAGCCTTGATGATTGATCTTGAGAGATATGAATGATGAATATATGGAGAATCAACAAACTTCATAACAACTTCAAAAATTTCGGATTCAATACAATCATCCTTCATTGGGGAATCGGTAAACCATAAAAGATATTTCAAATATGAAAAAATCATTTCAAAAGATGACTCATGATGTAAAAAACCAATTACTGCTTGAGTTAAATCAATAATCACATGTTTGATAGACTTTTGACTCAGTGAACATTGATTACTAAAAACACTAATGAAAAGATCCAAAAGTTTTTCCTTATAAAACACCTTACCATTATTTAGAGATGACAAAAGGATTGGTAGAAATGCATCAAATACATGATAGCCTACTAGTGAAGAATTTTTTAAGGAGTGAACAAATGATGAAATGACGGCGTTATCATTTTCATTAATAAGAAAGTTAGAAATTGGGACGAGTTGGGGAATTAAGCAGGGAGAAAGTCGGTATGTTTCAACGACTAATGCTGGAAGAGACTCAGCAATAACACATCTAATCTGAACACTAGCATTGATCGATAGTTTTGATATCGAGGGAATCATGAATTTGGATATGATTGGTTGAATATGATCGAATGAAGATTTAACATGCGAAAGAAGGGAACATAAGCTCCTTAAAGCAGTTGCTTTTATCAACAAAGAACTACTCGAAAAAAGCCCTATTATATTTGGAAGAATCCTACATAGCAGAATCTCATCTGGAAGAGGCTCAACAAATTCTATAAGGAAATTTGTGAATGTAATGATTGAATGAATATCATCATCCATTAACAAAAACTGAGAAAAAATATTAGCAAAAACAATCCTAACACTTACATCCTCATTTTCAATGAGAGTTTTAAAAACAGGAATCATTTGAACCAAGTGATGAAGAGCAGCGCCTCCAAAAAATTCATGAAATTGTCTGTATATTTGAGAAAAACATAAAGGGAATGTGGATTGAAAGGATTTAAATGCATTTTGCCTTTCATTGGGATCAATATTTAACAATGAAGTGACCAACGGATGTAAAAACTTTGGCAAAGCAACCATTTTTTCATTGAGTGGGAATTTATTCTTAGAATAGTTCCGAAGGTCGGAAAATGTGAAAAGATGTGATGAGGTATATATATAATAAATAATACATCCAACACTAAAAAGATCGGCTCCGAATGAATGATGGCCAAATGAATGTGTTTCCGATGATTCTGCAAAAATTAGTTGTTCAGGAGATAAATAACAATGATTTCTTGATGCAGAACCAAAAAAATGATAAAAAACATTAGACCTATCTTCCCGTATTTGTGTGGGTTTGAATGGAGCCATATCTCCTATTGATACTCTTGTATCCCAATTAACAAACACATTATCTGGGTTCAGAGATCCGTGACATAAATCAATAGAATGCAGAGTAACAATACACTTAAGGATTTGGAAAACAACCCACAACTTTTCTATATCTTCTAACAATGGATACTCGGTTATCCTTTCAGAAAGGGTAAACTCTTGCTTCTTTCTTACAAGAAATGCATATCTGTCGTATAACAAGAAACCGTGATAAGGAATTATCCCTTGAAGGGCTCCAGTATTGCTTTCAAAATGTTTAAAATATCTTTCGCAATTATATATAACATGTGAATTAACTAATGGTTCCGAATACTCATAAGCTTTAACTATAACTCGATTCATATCACTATCAATACAATCAAATGTTAAAAAAAATGTACCTGAATCAATGGGCTGCCTAATTTTAAGTTTTAGCTTCTTAATTGGCTCCTCAAACCAGCTTCCCATTGAGGGAATAACAAGTTGGTTTCCCATTAACTTTAATGGAAAGTAACAAAATATCGATTAGATATATGAAAGAAAGTGATACATTGGGTGTATTTAATGTCCATTGTGAGTTGTTTCCAATGGATTATTCGATGAGATACATTCGGAGTTTTTTAGAGAAGGATATGATTCCATTGCTACTAATCGAAGAAAACGGATCTGAGGAAGTGATTATCGGGGTAGCTATTTTTAGAATGAGTTGGGTATCGTTTTTTTCGACTCAAAGAAATGCATACTTATGCACATTTGGTATTATTCCCTCAAGGCAAAGACATGGATTTGCGACTGATTTATTGAGAATATCATGCATTCTTTTGAAATACCATTATGGAATTACTTACTTAACCCTTCATATGGAAATTCTCAACGATGCTGCATTTCGTTTCTATACCAAATTTGGTTTTACTGTAAAAGAAATAATTAAAGGCTATTATAAATACAAGAACAAAATAGGAGATGCCAATTTCATGCACATTGATATTCCTTTCGACAAAAACTATGATTTGATTAACAAGGTTTTTATTGACAAAAGCATTGAAGATAATATCTCAAATCCCGTTTCAATATCATGGTTAGGCTCATTCTTTTAGAGTTTATAATCCATTGGAACAAATGGGGTTATTGGGGGGCTAATTTGAGAAATGTCCTGCCTGATTAGGTCTAAAATATCAACATTGATTCGAAGTGAAAATGGTTCAAGTCCCCTTTGTTGAAGAACGACATCTGCTGTATCTACCTTGCCACCTACTACAAATATGGCACTTGTTTTATCTAAATCAAGTGATATTGGTAACCCAAAAGATTTTACATCATAGTATTCCCCAGTGGACATTGGAAACTTAACTTCTTTGATCATGATCTCACATGGTGACTTAGCAAATGCTGTAAGTTCAGCCACGCCAGTCTTTTCCCAAAAGAAAACTTTCATATCTATGTACTGAGATACATTATAAGATGAAGAATGTCTTATTTTTTCATTGTTAGCTTCAATTTCAATTAATAAATCTCCGCTCGAATGGGCAAAAACAGGTAAATACAAAGTATGATTTCCAATTGGAACGTTTTTGAAGATAAAACCATTTTCTGGTTCAATCATTCCTCCATTCATTAATTTCAAACTAGATGGTCTAAACTGAATACCATTCACAATTATTTTTAGGCTATCAATATTCCTTGTAAGATTAAGTACAATCAATGCGTGTTGCCAATTATCAGGCAAAAGGAATCCTGGCATATCAATTTCAAAATCTAATGCAAGGGGTTGGGGATCAACTTTAATAAAACTATGTTGATGAGGCAAAGATACTTGAATCAGTGCTTCTCCACTACATAATTGCATGAGTATTGGATGGAAAGTTCCGGTTTCTGGAAATACTCCTTTGAACTGAAGATTCTTCTTATTAGATAGTTCCACATTTTCACACGAAAATATTATTTTCTGATTGTTATTACCTAAGAAAATTATCTTTAAAATGTTGCAGGTAATTGGTGATTTCATGTATGTATAGTAAATAAAATCTAACACAACATTGTCATGTTGTAAAAAAACAGGTTTGCCTTGATATGCAACATCTAAAGATAAGGAAAAAGGCAAAAAATATTTCCTTGAGTTTGAATCTGTTAAAACCTTACTCAGTACTGATGCTGGTATTGAATGATCACGAATATTAGGATTAGTGAGAAGATGACAACAACAAAGAATCCTATGATCATATGGGATCATATTGATAAAAGATTCGGTCATTGAAGGCACTAAATGCCCAAATCCATCAGAAATAAGCCGAACAGCAGAATCAATACTTAATTCTTGTGAACCGTTAATAAATTTTTGCATTTGGAGACCAGCTATTGCTGCAGATCGCAAAAACCCATTATCACGGTTAAGATCATATAATATTCTTAAAGAAGAATACATTTCAGAATTGTATAATTCATTATTTAAACACAACTTTTGAAAAGATGGGAAAAGCAATGATGAAACCCGCTGGTCATTTAAAGGATCATCAATTGATTCCGTTTCAGATTCTTGGAATAATAATACCCGAAGATGTGGTAATTCAGAAATGTACCAATTCAATATAGATATTGTAATCGCGGCAATATCCTTTTTTCCTAACTCGATTTCCTTTTGACATGCTTTCACAAGGTCCTTCAATGATTTGCATAGCCAAAGAAGAAACATAATTGGCGATACAACATCATTATTCTTTGCCCTATTCTCAATGCTATGAAGAAACATCCAACCAAAATGTATTGCTATTGAAGACATTCCAACAAGCATTAAATTTTGTACTTGGCGTTTAAAAAGTACATATCGAAAATCGTACTCAACAAGATCAGATGAAAACAGTGTTTCTTCAATATTTTCGGCGCTAATACTAAAATCTAAAGGATAAGAAAGAGATTTTGTAGAAAAAATATGCTTAAATAAGGATGGGTTATGATCAATAAAACTGATTGCTTTCTCTGAAAAATCGCATGCTTTATTATAGAATCCCATCTGTTCATATAGTATTATGATATCAAGATAGTCTCTAAGAGAATTCAAAGATGGTGATGTCTCGCTCATATTGGACAAAAAACTAATTCTGTTTCCATGAGCTTCAGGAATTTCTTTGGCCAAGATATCCCAGATTCGCCTAATATCCTTTTTGCATAGCTTTCCAGTTGGCTTAAGTAGAACAGTTTGCAAGCAGGGTGCATCATCTTGAATTGCAGTAATAAACCCACTGAAACCACTAAACAAAGACTTATATTTTGTTTTCTTAGCATCATTAATAAAAACAACAAAAGGGTTAATATATGGTCTTGTACTTGATCGGTAAAACTCCTTTACTGCAATATGATATTCATTACTATATTCGGTCTTATTCGAGCACGAAAACACATATATAATGCAGTGTGGAGCTTTTGTAAGATTATCCAGATTCCTCGGCCGGGCAACTTGGAAGAATTTTGGTCTAATCATCACATCACGATGATCCCCATGAGTAAACGAAAAAGAAATGCTATTTGGGGCAAGGGACTTAAGAGCTGCCGTTATTAGCTCAAATTCCTCATCTTTTCCAATAATCTCAATAATTGGTTCGATCATTTCAACAATTAAAAAATGTTACCTGGGATATATCATGGAGAATCGAATTGCTCAACATTCTTGTTTAATTTTTTGGTCACATTTGTGTTATGGCTTCTAATGTGAGAAGTGCTACTGAGGAAAGTGTTGGGTGTTTGTGTTATGCAAACCAAGAAAAAGGTATTACAGGCATTATTAAACATAGATATTGCGATTTTCATGTTCATGAACTTGATTCAAGCAATAATATAATTAAACTTAAATCCTTGGAAGTTCTTCCTGAACCTGAGTTTCCTGAGGGTTTTTTAAACTGGGAACAATCCAATGATGTGTTTTTTAAGTTTTCTTTGAATGATAATAATGTTCTTCCATTGATTTATTTTAAATATCCCCATTTAAGCATACAGGTTAATGAAGGAATGGTTACAATTGAGAGAACAGCGAAAAAAAGGCCCCGGCCATTGATATTTTGCGGAACTCTCTATAAAGAGAATATGAATCAGCAAGAAGCCCTTGCTCGGATTTCTCAAAAGCTTAATATTCCCAAACAAAAGATAGGAATTGCTGGTAATAAAGACAAAAGGGCTATAACTACTCAAATGATTACATTGCAGACAATTAAAGCATCCCAGCTTCCATTATTGAAGTCTTTGCATGACAAAATCAGGTTAGGTGATATTGGTCTTGCAATGACACCATTATCTTTGGGAGATCACGAAGGTAATAATTTTAATATTGTCATCCGAGACATTAGTATTCCTGAGTCCAAAATTTTTGCTGAAGTTAAAAAAGGAATTGAAAAAAGGGTCAATGCTCTTTTGAAATATGGATTTATAAATTATTTTGGCATGCAAAGGTTTGGTTCGACTTCCACACCCACCTACACACTTGGAAAATATGTTCTTCAAAAGAATTGGAAGAAAGTTGTTGATTTAATACTTGAACCGAATCCAAATGAACAGCAACAAGTTTATGAAGTTAAACTTCAGTATTCAAAAACAAAAGATGCGAAAGAAGCTTTTATGAAGCTTCCAAAGTCATGTTCAACAGAAAGAGCAATATTTAAGAAATTGATGGCCGACCCTAAGCTCATCAACCGCCCATCAGAACTCTTCCATTCTATTGAGAGGAGGCAAAGAATGCTATACGTTCACTCATATCAGAGTTATATTTGGAATCACCATGCAAGTGTGAGAATTCAAAAGCATGGAATGAAAGTTTATTATGGTGATATTGTTGTTGATCCAACTGGGGGTCTTGTAATTGTGAATGATAGCAATATAAATGAGTTCTCTATATTCGATATTGTAATACCATTACAGACCACTCAACAGCCAAGTCCATATATAAAACATATTTTGGACGCTGATGGAATCACCCCAGAAATGTTTTCATCATTGCATGACTTAGGATTACAAGGATCCAATAGGAGGTTGTTCTCCATGCCAAATTGTTTTGAATGGGATCTTATTCAACATGATGACAAGGATGCACCTTTAGTTGATTCCGATCTTGACATAATGAATGGCTTAACAAATAAGTCTAATTGGGTTGAAGGTGGTAAGTATACATCACTTCGAGTTTCTTTTAATTTAGGGAGCGGGCAGTATGCTACAATGGTTCTTCGAGAACTTATTAAGCGCTCAACAGAATGGTGGACAGATTCCGATATGTCGAATAAGAAAGAAAGCAAATTCAGGTGTGAAATATAAACAAATAAATCAACATAACACTTTATTCATTGTGAGGGTGGTCCCTTGGAATCAAAATATTTCGAAGCAATCATGGAAAACAATGATGATGATAGTGATACAAATTGAGAAATAACTTTAACAACTGATCTATGAATATCTCCAGTAACATAGTGACTCATTACTGCATTCAAATGAAAAACATTATCTCGAAGTGTTGAAAAGGCAATATGGCCCGAATCAAACGAGGTAAATTTAAAATCAAAATCATTAAAAATAGATTGAAGAGGCTTTTCAAAAAGATCAAGAATTTGGACAGATCTAAAAAGCTGAATTAGGCTCGTTGACATTTGGGGAATATACTCTCTTGGATCAGGTGATTGGGTGAATCTCACAATTCTTCTTGCATCTGCAGTAAGTCTATTCAGTTCAACATTAGAAACAAAATGCCATTTAGCAGATGATGATGATAGTTCATCCAACAAGGAACCCAATCTATAGCTTAAAGAATCAAGAGAGAGATTTGATATATCATATTTTTCTAATTCTAAAAGCTCAGATAACCTCTCAATTGATCGAATAGTATTACCTTTGGCAGACTCGATCTCAAAGAACAAGTCGGATATCAGCTTGTCTTTTAACTCTACATCATTATGTACCTTTTCAATTAATTGACGAAACTGATTGATAAGTTGTTCCATTGATAGTTTATCAGGCTCGATATAATCATATCTCATCAAACCACAAATTCTATGAGTGCTAATTGAAAGTTCAGTTTTGACCAAATCTCTTTCGTTTGTGAGTTGTTCAATTTGTTTTTGAACGGGTGTTGTTCCTCGATCAATAGACATCATCATTGAATGAACAGAATCTTCTACAGGCATATCATCAATTATAACACCATAATGAGTACTCATCCAATTTTCAACTGTCTTCAAAACAGTATGATTCATATCCCTTTCTTGTGAAATTGTATGCATCTTCAGGTTAATCTTTTCGGCCATTGTATCTATGCGTAATTTTGGATCATCTATTGAAGAAAGCATTACATCATCACCGAAAACCCTTTCAAGTCGCTTTTCAATGCCATTAAGCTCATTCTTACGATTGTTCAAAAATTCAATTTGTTGGTTTTGTATTTCGTCTTGGTGTTTTGTTTTCAGTTTATGGAACGCTTGAAGAGTTAAAGCCGCAATTTCTGTAGGGGGAAGATCATATGATGATATTCCTAAAGACTCCAGTTGTTTGGATGTCTCCATTAAAATTTCATTATTACAAGACACCAGAACAGATATTTCTTTTTCTTTCTCTTTTAATTGTATTTCAATACTATTCACATGTTCTTTAATGTTTGTAAATTGGATAGCAAATGACTCGATTGCTGTTACTAAAGGTTCTCCATTCTTTAGCCCAATTGTATTTTTAAGGGCTTTTCTCATTCTCTTTTGCGCTTCTTCATATGCTTGGCATTGTTTACATCTCCTTTCAAGCACAAATAAGCTGAGTTTTTCCACTTTTTCAACCAAATCATCATTGTTTAGAAAATCATACTCATTTTCATTTCCTTGAATAATAGAATTCATTCTTTCAGCCACATTTTGCAAACACTTTTTGGTTTTTTCATCATCATTACTAATTCTTAGCTTATCGACCAGATTTTGCAGTTTATTGACATTGTCCTGTTCTTTTTCTAATTGATCCATTAATTCTTTGTTCTGAAGCTCTAATTCTGCAATTTGAGTCTTAAAATTCTTTTCCTTTTCAACCAAATTCCTTGGAAAAACCCCTGATGAACTTTCGTATGAACCCATTGATGTTATTCCAAATCTATCGCTAAGCTTGATATTGTTGCTTTGTGATTCATGAATAATTCTTTTTTTAGATTTCATTAATTCATCCTGAAAAATGTCTATTCTCCCGATTGTATCTGTATTGGGCTCAATTAAAATACTAAACTCTGAAGAAATTTGATCAATAAATGAATCTATTCTTGTTCTTAAACTTAATAATTTCTCATTCGAAATAGTCATCTCAGGTTGAAAATCACTGATTATACAATTTGCTCGAACAGAGTCAGGTAAAAACTCACTGTTTGCCCGAGGTTTTAATTGGGGTTTGCTTGTTCCTGTGTCAATTTCTTCAGATATTGCTTGAATCCTCTCATCAATATGGTCAGATGACACGATAATATCATTAATGTCACTCGGAAAAGAAAACCCTGCTCTAATACCTATGATTATTTCATCAGATACTGTTAATACGCTGGATTTAAACTGAGATAATTCGAATGATAAAAACCGGCTTTTTGGAAACTCTGTATAATGTATCTCACTAAAAGACTTGACAAAAGACTTAATATCATTAACTTGGTTATCTAACATTGTAGGATTACCCAGTAAATGATCATCTTGACTAAGTGACATTACTGTAGATTTGCTTAATGACAATAAATGAGACTTCAGTATATTCCCAGAATTTTGGAGAGAATCTCTATGAACACTATCGTTGTTACTATTGGTGATCTGGGATATCATATTCTCGATAGACTTAAACTTTCCTTTAATATAGTCACACAATGAGTTGTTTCCTTCATTTTTAATACTCTGTATTATGTCTCTGATTGAATTCCATTTCTCTTGGAATGACAAAAATGCAGATTTCAAAGATTTTGGACTAGCCACTCTGTTGGTTTGAAATGAATCTTCAATGGCCTTGCAGATCTTATAGTATGATTTTGATTCCGATGATAATATTTTAAATAGCTGTTTTAAATTATTCATTTCGCCAATGATTTCCTTTTCGTATAAAATAGGAGCCTTATTATAAACTAATAAACTCTCAATCTTGTCGAACAGGATATATATTTCATTTTGAAGATCAGAAATACTGCTTTCGCCAAAAACATCAAATAGTTGTTTCTTCTTTTTGGGCTGAACATGATTCTGTAATGGTAACGAAGTTGTTTTAGTGGATAATGATGTAACTCGAAATGGAATATTTTGGAGAGATTGAACTTTTGGCTTAATAGGAACATTTGAAGCTAATGATGGTTTACCAAGGACAGATAATGAGCGAGTGGTGGACATTGTTTTTAATATAAAATCTTCGACGATAACAGGGTTTCAGTTTATTTTATGGGTTAATTGGTGGGAGTCTTTCTCTTGAAATTGGATGTCTTCGAGACACATTACCGCGCAGTTGAAGCTGTTTGAGCTGTTCTGTGAGTTGGCCAATTCTGTCATTTTGCATTTCAAGAATCTTATGAAGTTCTTCTGCAGTATATGCAGACTTACTTGATTCTTCGAGCAGCATTTTCCTCTTCAATAAGTTCTGATTCTGGCGATTCAGTTCGCTGATTTGTGTCATGAGGGTTACATTCTCTTCCATCATTCTACTATGTTGCCTTGTATGTTCTTCGTCGCCTCTATTTATTCTTCTTGCTACAGCAGTAATATTTCTCTCCAATGCATCTCGTTCTCTATTCCTTTCAATTTGGATATCTGTAACAGTATTCTTCTTCATTGAAGTTGATTCATCACCAACATACTTACGGTACAAATCAGCCAAAGCAGGAGCAAAGCCTTTTCGCTTTTTGATTTCCTTTGTTTCGTCTCCTAATAAAAGTTGATAAACCTGATGAACTTCGAGTTTGAATTGCCTTGTCATTTGCTTAACTTCTTCTAACTCTGTTGTTCGAGATTCAATCTCTTTCTTTTTGGCTTCGATCTTTAATCTTAGTTCATCTGTTTCTAGCTGCAACTGCTCATCATTTTTAGTATATCTCTGCATTTCTTGTTGCATTCGATCATATGTTACAAGAATATCTTGTTTCCTAGCATTTTTAGGTTCGATAGTTTTCTTAAGATCATTTATACGATTCTCCTCCAACTGTTTGGTTTTTTCTGCATCAGCATTTTTCCTTATTAATTCATTTATTTCATCATCTTTCTTTCTAATATTGTATTGAAGCTCTGAGAGATGTCCATTCTTGAGACCTTGGTCGTTTGTAAGTTCGGCAATCTTTTCTTGAAGAGATTTCACTTCTTCTCTTTTAGAGTTAACTAATCCTAAAGATTCACTGAGTCCGTCCGTACTTTTCTTAACTTGACTATCAAGTTCATTGTGTCGCTTTTCAAGTTCTTTGTTCAGTCCAGATTCTCTTTCTCTTTGTCTAAGTGCCTCAAATTCAAGTTTTCCAAGTTCGAACATCAGTTTTTTGCTTTCAGATGCTTCCCATTGATCGAATTCCTGAATCATTAAAGCCTTTTCTTGATTAATGACAGTTTCTTTCTTCTTAAGTTCCTCGATTGATTTTTCATTGAGGATTTTAATTTGTTCACGCTTTTTGCGATTCTCTTCAATTAATAGATCTAATTCATTTTCCCATTTCTTTCGTGCAAGTTCAATTTCTTTTTCAAGTTGAGCCTTTTGCTCTTCTTCGTTTTTCATGTTCTTTTCAAATCTTTCTTTTCTTTGCTTCTCTTCTTTCATGAATCCCTCAACTCCATTTTGATTTTGAGCTTGAGCATCGGATCTCATTGCTTCGATTTCGTTTGTTTCAGCAGAAATCTTAGCCTCTTCGTTCTTTTCATCAGCATGGAATTTTTCTTTAATCTCTTTTAGTTTTTCTTTAAAACCTTCTTCTTGAGCGTTTAACTTTCTCTGGTGTTCTTCATTTAATTCAGTTACTTCTTGTTGAGCCTTACGAAGTTTCTTAAGTTGCTCAACTAATTCCATCCTTGAAATTAATACATCTTCGCTATAGATAATTTTCGAATCCGCCCTTATGCTCTGAGTATCAACACCATTAATCTTAAACATATAAACACAACCATCTTCTCCAGCACTAAAAAGATACTGATAATCTGGAGCAGTAACCAAAGAAGTTACTGGTGCATGATGAGCTACTATCTCAGTCATAGTATCAGCTGATGGGAAATTCATTCCTGTATTAGATGCACCAGGAAAATGATAAATCCTAATCGTACCATTCCTGGTTGATACAAAAAGACACCGATTAGAGGGTCCCAAACAAATCTGACATGGTACAGCAACAATATCCAAAGAAGCTTTTGTTGATGTATCCTCTGTCTCTCTTAAAGTATTGTCTGGGGCAGTTATTCCATAGCATCTTGTACCAACAGCATCTGTACAAACTATGGAAGAATAGTGAAAGTTTTGTTGGGCGGCAGAGGATGCTTTCTGTTTTCCGGTTCTTACAGTATGGATTATCATAGCACCATTCATGTCACATGAAACTAAAACATTATCATCAGTTGACCATGCTATTGCAACAACTCTTTGTCCGGGACTTCTAAGATTTACCAAGTTCTTGAAAGTATAAGATGAATATATTTGAACATTATTTCCATTCACACATGCGAAGTATTGACCTCCATGAGAAAACTTTAACTCTTTACAATTCCTAATCGGAAACTCACGCTGGGTAACTAAATCATTAACTGTTATGGCCATAAACCGAACCTTTTCGGGAAATCCTGCAAGAACGCTGAATCCGTTTGGATGAAAAGATACCGAAAGTGGCTGGTCTGCAAAGAAATGAGTATTCTCGCACGTCATTTTTTCATAATTCCACACCCTAATAGCATGATCTTCACCACATGTAACTAAAAGTTGCTTACGAAATGCAACATCAATAGCAGTGATTGCTCCGATATGGTGAGGAGGGATTATTGTAGTTATCATATCCTGTTGTGACCCAGAGACATCGTTTGATGACACTAAAGGAATCCCAATTAATCTAGCATCAGACATTAACGCAATAATCCTTTCATCTGCTTGAGAAACAGAGAGAGCAGATATTGTGGTATTCTCATCAACAATTATTGTCGATGATTCTGTATACTGACGGCTATCGGTCTGTTTTTCAAAGAAATGAACTTGATTTCCGCCAGTTACACAAACAAACCCTTTTGGAGTAGGTGTTAAGTGTGTTGGCGCTGTTCCAGAGGTATTCTTCAAATTCAATTGCATCATAACATTAGGGCCTTCTACACAATGAAGGTGGCCATCTGCAGTTGAAGTGATAATCCTTCCATCTCCCACCCAAATGTGTGATTTGAAGTCCATAGAATCTCTATTAGTTGTTGGACCTTGTTTAACAGTAAACCCTTTGTCGCTCCTTGTTAATTGACGGAAAATACCTTTACCTGAGCAACAAATGGAATTATGATCGGTTGGATTAAAAGAAATACATGTTACAACGCTGTTCATCGGACCAGTAGTTGGGCCAGCAGTAACTTTATGAGAACCTAGAAGATTTCCATTCGATACATCAAAATAAAACAGAAGAGAATCGGTATTTCCTTGAGCAATGAGAAACTTTCCATTTGAACTAAAAGCCAGAGCAGTAAAGGACATTGTGGTAAAACTACTCGGTAAAGTAATTGGCTTCAGTCTCTTCCAATTCATAACATCAACCAAATATATAATTGAAGCGTCCAATTCTAAAGAAAAGGCTAAAAGTGCTACTCCAGTCAAAGTATTCGGGGTAATTGCTACACTTTTAACATCTCCTCGTGATGTATCTGTATAAGGAAGAAATCTTTGGTCCCTATTTTCTAAGTTATGACTGACAATATTGTTACCAGAAAAATACACAACAGAATTATCATTCAGCATATAAACCCCGGTGTTTGAAGATCTATCAATACCTAATACACGAAAGTGCTGAAGTCCTATCTGATTTGCTTGTGTTGTCATAAATCAAATGAACAATCCGTTATTAATTAACGATTATTACGGTTACTTTATTAAATACCAAATCTGTTCGCGTACAAATGTTCGGGTATCCGGGCCTATCCCTTCGAAACAGAGGAATTAAATTTTATCACTCATTGAATATCCTTTTTTACATGATCTTTTGGCGAGTTTACATATGTAAAGTATCAAGAACAATCGGTTATTTACAGTTTATTAACAATTCACAAAAAGTTATTTGAAATGAATTATTCCATATTTCGTCTAAGTGTTATAAGAACGGTTGATTCTCCATTGTTCTCTGGAATGGGTATGTTAAGAGTGGTTAGATGTTCATATATTCAACAAATTCAACCCTTTTTTTTTTCAAATAATATTAAATCTGTTGGTTTTGCCCAATCGATTTTTAGACGCTGTTTAAAGCGAGCTTTGACAATTAATGGTAACTACAGTATTACATATAATAATCGACAATATTTTCCGTCATCATTGTCTCTTGAGAATTGTTTGTTTCAAAATTGCAGAATTGAGAATGAGGATGGAGGAGCATTTTATGCAGCTAGTGGGATCATTTTTAACATGACACATATTGGATTTTATAATTGTTGTGCAAAATCTTATGGAGCATATTATTTAATTGCCCTATCTCAAGAATCAAAGTATATTTGTATTTCATATGGATCAGCATCTCAATGTTGTTATTATATTTATGTAACCAATAATAACAATCCTAACAAGTGTTCATTTATTTCTGCTGAATTTTATTCCATTCATATTTCTTTAAAAAGAGGTAGTTCTGTTAATTATTCAAATTGGAATGTTTCAAATAATAATGGAGGTGTCGGTCATGCGTATTTTAAGCCTCCTTATGTTAATGCAAATTATTTAAATTTAATAAATATAACATCAGATAATGCCATTCATCCATCATCTACGAATGGAGGATTTATTATCAGTGTGAATTTTGTGAAGGTTAAGGCTTCCACTGCAGTTATCCTATATTGGCAAACTAATATTCTGGTAAAAGATTGTGTATTTATAGATTGTGATGGTTACCTTGCAAAAAGATCAAGTTCAGCAACACAAATTACTGGTTTTTCTTTTCAGAATTGTATCTCAAACAGAGAGTTTTTGTGCGATTTATCACCAAATCTGTGTTTTGTAACAAATAATGTCCAAACCATGGCGTTGATGCATGTTGGTACATGCTTTAATCGCTATGTCTTTGAAAATGGCAAAACCTTTGCAATGATTAAGAATCATATACCATTATTCTTTATCGAAATTCTGGTATATATTCAATAAATGGATTAAACCTATCTATGATCTAAAAAATATATATGATCAAACAATTTATTTATAGAGATGAAGCCACCTTTAATGGCAATGGGGGTCTAATCAATCTTCGAGATGGAGGAGAAGGAGGACTTGGTAAATCATCATCTGGTAACTCGAAAGATGAAGCAGCTCGAATCGGAGGATCTACTCTTGGAAGAAGAGGCAAAACTGGATTATGAGAGTTAAAATGTAATGTTGGGGTTTTCAATGGGACTGGTGTTGATGATTTAATATTCAATCTAGAAGGCGATAAACTTGTTCTTAATGGGATCTGTCTTGAGCTAACTTTGCGACTATATGTATTGAGTGGGATCGGAACCCTCAATGCTTTCCTCATTTGAAGAGAATCCTCAAGAGAAACAGAATGAAATGTGGTAGAAGCTCTTGCCATATGTTCCAATGGAGGTAGAAGAACAGAAGCAACAGAGCTATCTTGGCCAACACAAAGGACTCCACAATAACTCGCCCTATCTTCTTTATAATCACTAGAAGAAAAAACAGTTAAAAGCTTTCCATCTGCAAAAGGTCTCACACCTTCTTGAACAAACTGGTGAGCCCGTATTATCATTGAACACTTGGATTGTGTAAGAAAAGACCTAACGGCATCAACACCAAAATGAGATCCATTCCCTCTTAAAGAAGGTCCGAAAAGATCAACTTTTGGATCGGGGTCGGACCACATTAGATCTGTTAGCATAATCCCTGAACGACTGAGGGGATATGTTGGCATTGGTTTTTTCAGTGACTTAATTGATCTTATAGAATCCAAATGTTGAGAGAGTCCTCCATGGACACAGAAAATGGTTCTATCAATTGTGGCAGCAATTGAGAGGTAAGAAAACGCTTCATTAACTCTATTCCAAACTTCTGATTGAGGAAAAACTGCTTCTACTTGGTCTTTAAAGCCATAGTGGGAATTAACGTCAGAAAATTCATGATTCCCACGAAGAAGATGAATGTTGCTTGGATATTTGATTGCCAGCGCGAACAATAGTGTAATCACTTCAATAGAAAAATCTCCCCTATCAACATAGTCTCCAAGAAACAAATACTGTGTGTCACTGGGGTCTCCACACCTGGTGAAAACTCTTAGGAGGTCCCTAATATTGCCATGCAAATCTCCAACAACGTATACAGGTCCATCAATTCGAAGAAGAGACTCTTGTTTTGAAAGAACACTAATAACAGACTCACAAAGCGAAATAATTGTATCAGCAGAAAATTTGGGAATAGGAAACTCTGACGATCCTAGTAATTCATAATCCATCAACGTAGTTAGATAATACTTTTCGTATTGATTTAGGACTGTATGTATAATCAGTGACATTTGATTTTATCTTTATTATTTTCAGAAATTTTATGAAATCGTTCTCGAATCTTTGAATATAGTCCTTAAGAAAAGCAGCGCTTTTGTCAAATATTCTTATAACAATTATTTTGAAATTGAGAGTTAGCAGTTTTCATCTTTTTGAAATTATTATTCAGAAAATGTAATAATTGATTATTCGTTTGTGTTAAACCCCCGAAATTTTGAGAAAAGATAACTGCTCATCGATAGATTATTGAAATTTGATAAATCGGTTTTTATGCACAGCTATTTACCAGAGGGGTAAACTACATCTAGAATGGCTGGACTATTAACTGGCTTAAGATTAGAGTCTCTTGATTGAGCATTAACAAAAACCATTTTCCATGTATCCTTCTTGGATAAGATTTTTTGTAATTCATTCTGTTCTTGTGCTTTCATGCTCTTGCTGAATGCTTCAAATACATCAGGTACTGTTTCCATACAAATTCTGATAACTGATACAGCTAAATTCTTAATAGCAGCATTCCAATGGTTGGTCCCGGTTTTGTAGAGATATGGACAAATAATCGGGAAAAGCTGCTTGGCATATGTTGTTGTATACTGAACGAATCTGTCATTTTTCCATAATAGCATTCCAGCTTCAGATACTTGGAAGTTGTTCGATGTTATGCATTTGCCAACCTTGTGGAACAAGTCAACCATAAGCTCTTTGAACTGTTCTTCTGTCATCAATTCAATAATTTTGGATATTTCTGTAATGAAAATTAATTCCTTAAGTGAACAGCTAACTGGCCAAATTTTCATAAATTCACGCAAAACAACTGGAATGAGACTGGAATCCTTCTGAATATACTGCATTACACAAAAGAAAAGATTTGAATGAAAAAGGTGAAGAAAGTATGATGTGTGAAGAGGTATCAGGATCTTGATTAAGAAGTCTTTATGTTCTTGCTTCAATGGAACGGCATAACCATTAATAATAGAGATCATGATCTCTAAAAGCTCATTGATACCAGAAAAATACCGAGTTTCATAAATATATGTGTAAAAAATATGTTGAATTGCTTGTCTAATGGCTGGTCTTTGCTGAACAAACTTTAAATATAGTCTATGAAGCACCATTTTGAGAGAATCCCTTTCTCTTTGATCGGATGTATTAAAAAGAAGAAGAAATTGGGCAATAAATGATTGATCGACATATTGAACTAATGATGAAGTATCAAGCAAGGATGACTCCAAAAATTTTTGAAAAATTTGATAAACAAGCTCTAAATGAGGCCATGAGGATTCATAAATTGTATCATTAATATCATCTCCTATCATAGGGACTTTGGCCAAAGGCGGAATTGGAGGCATCGCTCTAACAATATTGCATTTAACCATAGTAAATAAAACTTTAAACGATTCGGAATCAAGAAGCCTAAAAAACCGAGGTTGGGAAATATGATCCACAATCTCTTGAAGGTATGTTTGCTTCATGCTCTTACTCTTTAAATCGCTCATAGCATCAGCAAAGTTACAAATTATTCTGCATTGAATAAGCTTGCGACGGAAACTTTCATTGAAATGGTCTTCTGTAACCGATGACAAAGGTGGTAATTCTTCGATCTCACCATAATCTCCCGCAGAATATGCAGAAGGTATTGATCGCTGAAGCCCAATATCCTGTAGCATATCACTTTTTGGAGTAACCATAATTGTTCGATTCTTAAGTATCGAATTCCCAACATTCTTATTCCCTCCTGCTTGCTGTTTGGGATTTCCAGCGTTTTTAGGGGTTTTCCCACCTACTGTAGGTTCTTTTGTGTTAACAGTTTTACGAACAGAGGCCTTTTTGGACATTTGTATAAGTTTATCACATGAATTCAAATTTGATAGATAATAAACGTTTTTGAGTTTGAGGATATAACCCTTTAAGGGAGAATGGTGGTGCACTTTTTGGGTCTCTCTGTTGAGATTTTTTCTTGCCTGAAAAAATCTTAACAGAGATCTATTCGGATTATGTTTGTGAATTGAGGTTCATAAACAAGCATTTATGGATTCATATTGTTCATTCTCTTTAAAAAATAAACCCTGGCGCAGATTCGAGAGACTCATAGAAAACAATTGTTTGACTTTAGTGTACACATTCTTCAGTGAATTGTGTACTTTTTATTAGAGGAGGACAGGATACCATCAGATAGAAGGCTATGATACTGAGTTCTTCTCTGATAATGAAAATTTTGGCTTCATTTATTGAGCTTAATATTTTGCTTTTCCTTTTGTTTTCTTAATTATCAGGATGTAGCATTAGAACAAAGTATTGATTGAAGAGATCGAGGAATGTATTCTTAAATGAATACATAAGCAAATTAAAACCCCATCTTATCCATTGAAAATTGATTATCAAGTTCATTCGTCAAGGCATTCAATACAAAATAAGATTTGACCATAAGATAATTGTTCTTTTAGTTCTAAAACAGTACTATTGATAAGTTCCAAAGCCGTTCCTGTCAACAATTAGTTGCAAAACCATAGCAAATTTGAAGTATCGAAAGAAATAGAGATCTTTAATGTTTTTTGGAATGGTTAAAGCAAAGTGAGAAGATTTAAAGAGTCATACATAAATTCGAAAAGATTCTCAATATTACTAAAAAAGGTCGGGATAATATATAGCCTTACAATTCACTGTTAAAACTACCAGATTCATCCGAATGTGGATAAATTAAATCGGAATCTAAAAATTAATAATTCTTCTATAATAGTAATGAAATTAAAAGCAATAATGAGTTTTACTCTGTTCAGAAATTGTCAAAATGGGAAAAAAAAATCGTTGTCATCATCATCAAATTGACTTTCAAAGTCTGGAAACAAGAATTGTTCTTCAATTTCTAGCTGTTCGCTAGTTTCAAAATTGGTAGTTCCACCAATGACATTTGCTTGTGGGCAAACATCATTGGTGTAAGTGTTGATTGTTAGTTCTTTGCTAACCTGTTCAGGCTTTTCGCCCTTCTGGAGTTTTGGTTTTCGATTTTTGGAATTGCTTTTTTTTATTATGGGAAAGCAAAATATTTCATTGTTATTGAAGAATATAACATTTTTAAAGTCTTTTTTGGGTTTTCTCCCCATTAAAAAATGAAGTGAAAATTAATTTGTGATAAATAAAGTTGATTCTGATCGGTAATTTTTTCCAAAAAAATTTTACTTGTTATCTTTTACAAAATTCCACTTTTCGTATTTTTCTATAGTTTATATATTCGTTCCCTACGATATGTCTTTAGCTCTCGTACAATTTGATGATTTCAACTCTCATATATTAGATAATTCGAATTCATTATGTAATGAGAAGAGTGAATGTTATTTCATAAGCCTTTTCACAAATCACCAGTGTACTTCCTCATCATGAAGTAATAATAAATATTTTCAGAACGATTGTCTAATGATTCAGTAAGTTTTCATGTATAAGATCAAAGGAAAAACTACAAAAGATGAAAAGCAAATTTTGGATTTGATTTCTAATTGGAGTCCAATCTAGAAATCAAGTCAATAAGATTTGATTGGTTCTAAACTACATATGATGAATACAATATGGAAAAATAAATCTTAATAAGTACATAATTCATAGAGAAAAACGAAGAATATGTTGTTTCTTCTCAAAGACTTTACAAAAATTACATTTGCTTAAATGAATAAAGGATTAATCCCATGTGATTTCAATATAAGGCAATTAGCATATTAGAGAATCGTTTTTTTCCTTTAAAATGTGTGTGAATCACCAAGAAGCTGGATCCTGACTAAATTTTGCATAAATGAATAATTCATAAAAGTGACATTTACATGAGAGCATCGAAGTTTAGTCCAAAGATTATATCTATATCGATTCTGGGGCTCAGAACCGAGTTTATTAATGGAAAAGCTATTAAAATTAATGATAATAAACAAATTAGGGCAAATAGGAGGACAAATCAGGAACTTGAAAGCGATATTGAGCGAATCAAAGAATTTCTCGAAAATCAGAGGCAAAAATCATCTAAAGTATCAACAATTCCTAACAGCTCACTACCCCAAGAACTATATAATGAAGAGAATGTTGAAGAGGATTTTTTTTATAATTTTTGGTAAAGAGTTCTCTTATTATGCCCACTAAGTACATATAGTGCTCTTGCTATTCTTCCCAAGCAAGTATCCTTGCTTAATGTTTTTGATCTGGTTTAACACAATTTTAATAAATGTTGAATTGAATGATTCTTACTTTTTGTGGCAATTTTTGTTTTATAAAGTAATTATTTTTCCCAAATTCTTCTCCTTTCTCTATGTTTGATCTAAGTTCTGTTTATTTTGGATTTTAAGAACCCAATATACTTTTTTGAAAAATTGTTGTAGATCGATCTACAAAAATTTTTTAAGTTTTGTTTGATCCTAATTTCTCTTTCTACAGTTTATGGATGCCAATTTGGGAATAAAAAATCAATTTTGGCGAAATCGTTTAAAAAATTGGGGGTCAAGTTACTGCCATAACAAAATTATCCTTTGGAAGATTTTTTTGGAATGCTCTCCCGACTTACCATAAAAACACAACAATTTTTTATTATATTATTTATTTTTGAAATCCAATAATCAGGGAGAAATAAATACTTTTTGGAATATTCTTTATACAAAAATTATCGATTTCTTCAGAATAAGTCCTAATACAAAACGATTACTTGGGCATAATATTGAGAGACGACTGCGGCTAGCCTCCAAAACGATTTTTTTATTGTGAATTTGTTGTAACAAAAAAAATTGTCAGTTTATTTAATAAAACAGATTCTCTTCAATAATTTCTAAACCTACTTTGCTAGGAAAAACCTAAATTATAAATAATTTGTTAAATGTGTCATTTTGACATCCCTACAACAGTTATTACTTACAGAACATATTTTTTCAATCAGTCATGATCAGGGTTCTTGCCTGAAAATTGATCAATCAAAATACAAATTTCAACATTCTCTCAAGAGGAAACAGATCTCATTGAAGGGGGTTAATGATGATTGCGCACACGACAAATGGAATAACTAATGGTATTGCTATGAAAGCAATCGTACCATCAACCCAGTTGGAAAAATTCTGTTTTTGATAGAAAAAACTGACAAAATTTCTATCAGTTCACTTCATTCAACAATGTCGATTGTTGTTAAGACATATACGGGGAATTCTTTTGATATGGAATATGAAAGGGATATTAGCCTAAAAAAATTCATAAAAGAGATTAAAATGAGGGATTTTGATCTTGCTTACAACTTTGGGATTCTATTGAACGGTAAGGAGATACATAATGATGAAGAGTTATTGAATGAAATACGTAATCATCCAAAAGAAGTTATAATTACCAAAAATGAAGGATCAAAGAATCAAGAGAGTTTTGGTTTTAGCATTATATCCATAAATGAGAAGAAGAAAATCCTTGATCCCGCCAAAGTCGAAATTTCTTGCATGATTGAAGATAATATTTGTGAGGTTAGTGTTGTTCAACACTTTGTTCATTCTGAGAGTGGGAGTGTTGACTTTTCATATAACCTACCATATGAAAATGAAATGTGTCTTCATGACGTTACTTTTATTAATGGGGATGAAATAATTAAACCTGAGTTAATGGAAAAAAAGGATGCTTCTCAAGTGTATGAAAAAGCAAAGAAGAGTGGAGAAACCGCAATCAAGGGGGAGATTAAGGATAATAGGAGATTATGCTGCTTCCAAGTGTGCAATGTACTTCCTGGTGTTAATTGTCAAGTTATTATGAAAGGAGTGGTTTTGTTACAAAATGCTGGACATGATTCATTGATTGCAAAAATTCCAGTTGGGCATGATGGCGGATCTAATCATGACACACTGTTCAAGAGTCTTGGAATGTGCACAAATTTTCATTTTGAATCGAGAATCAAGCATAGACTAGGGATAAAGAGTGTTTTTTCTAATCAACCTGGATTTGTGGCGGCTAAGATTTCCGACAATGAGCATGAAATCAAAGTTGAATCATCAATTGATTCTCAGTCAATTATTATGGTGATTAATCTGGAAAAATCTCTTCAATCAGAGTGTATTTGTACCACAAAGGATGAATACACCTATATGTATGTTCCATTTTTCGAAATACCAAAATCAGATAATATCAATACTAGCATTGATCAAACATATGTAATGATAATTGATTGTAGTGGCAGTATGGGAGGGCAAAGAATCAGTAGCGCAAAGATTTGTGCAGATTGTTTTATTAGATCTCTTCCTATTGGCTGTTCATTTGATATAATAATATTTGGATCAAATTTCTTCTCCATTACAAATGATGCCATTATATATAATGAGGAAAACTCAATTAATTCTATTCGTCTGATTCAAGGAATTGATTCTAATCTTGGTGGAACAAATATATACGCCCCACTAGAACATGTATTTCTCACTCATCAAAATAAGCCAAATGCAATTTTCATTATGTCTGATGGTGAAGTATCCAATAAGAATGAAGTTTTAAATCTTGCATATCAACATAGAAAAAACAATAGAATTTTCTCTATTGGTATTTCAAATGAAGCAGATATGGGTTTAATGAGGGGGCTCGCTTCAAATACAGGAGGTCATAGTCAATGCGTCACAACTGTGAGTGATATACCAAACCAAGTCATACTTCAACTTGAGAAATCTTTTATACCTCCAATAAACATCGATTTCGATGTTGAAGGTGTCAGCTCATATGAAAAATACCCTTACCCATTCCCGGTTTATTATCAAGGACAAATATCAAATTATTTCTTCAAAATTCGTGGAAAGCTTCAAGAAAATGCATGTATTTTAGTTAGAAAATTCAATTCTATTTCTGAAGAGAGTTCAATAATTGAATCAAAACTTTGTTTGAAAAATGATTCTATTGCAAAGTTGGTCAACTATATGGAAATTCGGCACTATCAAGAAAAGTTACTTCTATACCCGAATGATCCAGTTATTATCAACCAAATTGTTTCATGTAGTATTCAATCAGGTTTATTAACTCCATATACCACTTTTGTTGGTGTTTCAACAAAGCTTAGAAAAGAGCTTTTGATCCATATTAAAACCCTTACTGGAAAGCAAATAGAGATTTCTGTGGATCCAACAAATAGAATTGAAGATATCAAAGCTGCAATTCAAGATCAAGAAGGTATTCCTCCTGATCAGCAAAGACTAATATTTGCTGGAAAGCAATTAGAAGATGGCAATATGACAACTGATTATGGAATTGATTACGACGACACCCTTCATCTTGTTTTGCGCCTCAGAGGTGGTGGATCTCCACATGTTCCTGTTCATGAAATTACCAAACATCAACAATTTAAAGGATACTTCTCTGGCTTTGACACTCTTCAACGATATCTTGAATGTGGAAAGAAGTTTGAAATACCAAAAACAATTGCTGAGAAGATTCCTGCCCAAGTCAGAACCCAAGTCATCACAACACTACTTGCACTGGTTCTTCTGAAAAGGCGTACTAAAGATGAAGACAGGGCACAATGGAAATTAATTGAGCAAAAAGCTCATGACTATCTTTATTCCGTATCCAAAACAATCAACTGGCAAGGTCTTCTTTCTTCATTAGCATCTGAATACTATTAAAAACCATTATTCTATTTTTGTACCTATATACAATTCATTTCCATGGTTATAAAATATGAATAAAGACTCCATCATTAATCTCTATCTGTTTGTGGATTCCTGGTTCGACAAAAAAAAACACAAATAAAAAATGAATTTTTTGGACAATATTATATCATACAAAGAACAAATATCATCATCTAAAAGCAGAATAGAATGTCTTAGAAACGAACTTAGTGATATTAGAACTAAATACTATACGATAGAACAAAGCTTCGACACGATTAATGACGACTCTAGTGTTTTTACCCCAGTTCTTTTTAATAAATGGTCTGAAAAGAAAATCGAAATGGAAATTATATTAAAAGAATATGATCCAGTTGAAAAGTTTGAAAACTTTCAAACTAAAGTTGAATCGCTAAACGAAGAGTTTAGAGAAGGACTGAAATAAATGAAACACTTTTAAAACATTCACTTTAGTATTTTGTCCATTCAGGAATAAGGCAATGATTAAGAATTCCTCTTTTGCTAAGTTCAAGTTTAAGAGCAGAGTAAGAAAACAATTCTTGATTGTCTAAAAATGGAATTCGAACAGGTTTTCCATTAAATACAAATCGTCCAAAAAGCTTAAGATCTTTCTTCCATATTTCAAATGCTATGTGAGAACGGAATGCTGGACCAAATGATTCTGAGAAATTGAAAACAGGAAGTATTGATGCAATAGCAGTATCATGTGTACTGTGAAGACAAAACTTGAATGTGTTTTCCATTGATATATAACCATCGGAAATTCGGAAAATTTCTCTAAATAATGGTGATGCACCAACTCCGATATATTTCGTTTGTTCATTAATACCATAATTATGACGTGAAACAAACTCTGATGACATCGTTTTGATATCTTCATTAATCCAACTTGATAAGTTGTGTTCTGTACACTCAACAACAATAACAAATGCTGTGAATTTCTTCACAATCTTTGGCGTCCATTTGATACCATTATCTTCAAATGTTTTTCGGTATTTGGGTTCAAGTTCTTTCCAATACTCAACAAATTTGCTACTCTCATAATATGAATCTTCAATACCATTGAATTCGGAACACCAATCTTCTCCTGGATGAAGAAGTCCTGCTGCTGGAGTGTCTGATGTAAGTTGAATCACTTCATTTGGGGATGCGGGTGGAAACATACCCTGGATAAATGAAATGCCTGATCGGATTGTTCGATCTTCTTCTGATGATCGAAAATAGACTTCATTGGGATTATAGTTGCCACCTAAAAGCTTTAATTCTTCAATATAATGTTTTCTATATGAGTTTCCAAGGTCAAATTCTTGCTTCATGCCCATTGTGAGCAAATCTTTGCTTCTACATGAGGGCTTATACTTCATTACTCTGGAATCAAATTTTTCGTGGAATTGCCTTGGATGGATAACAGGAGCAGCATGATATCTAGGAGATATGGATGTTAGTTCATCACAGTGCCACTCACCCATCGTTTCCATTGGGACATAACTTTCACCTGGGGCCCTGGCGCCATGTCGAATTATAACTTGAGCATGAATTAGTGTAGCATTGGGTACAGGATCCGCATGGAGCAATGGAGCAGTACAGAATGCTTCTGGAAGAGAAAAACAAACAACAAAAAAACACAGGAGCATTTATTTTACAAAATAATCGTACAACAAAATAAACACAGCTTTATTATTGTCCATTAAGGATCTTCTGGCGAATGGTTCTCATTTGGTCTTGTGAAAGTAGGTAAAATTGGTCGATTGATACTTGAAATGTATCCTTGAACGTTAGTTCATCAATATATTGTTCTGGAACACTTATATTAATCAAGGAAAGATTAATATTAGAAATTGAGCTTTTTGGGATACAGACAGAAGACAACCGAATGCTCTCCTGAGAGTTGATAACATGGTAAAAAATGGCTTGGTAATATGATAAAACGTTTTCTAGCGGCCTTAATGGAGGATATCTTAATGATATCGAATTAAAACAATCTTGTATCATTTTTCTTTGTATTGGAAGATAGGAAAAGGATCCGAGCATTGAAAAAACAAATCTAGAATCGTTTGGATGTGATATTTCATTTTTGTGCATCCTTTTTAATTCTTTATCAGCATCTTTTGCCAAAGTTGGGTTAGATATTTGACGAATTATTGAAGCCAGTTTTGGATTGTTGGGAGAAACAGATACCTCAGGCATGCTAAACACGTAAGGAGAGTTTTGAAAAGGAATACAAGATGAGTCATTTGGCACAAAAGACACTCTTCCACCAAAATGAAATGCTCTCCATTTATTCTTTAAAACAACTTCCATAAAATGCTCTGATTTTTGACACAGGGCCAATCCAAAAACAAACACCCCAAAAGTCTTATATGATCTACTTGTGTTCATTGACTGGAAAAGCAATTCAATGATCCCCATGTGAATAACAGTATCATTTGATAGTGGAGATGATGCATAATGGCATAATGCAAGAATACATGCTCTCCTTTCTTTGTTAAACTCTGATTTGAGACCTTTCAACAAATTTGCTAATTCTGGTGTCAATAAAGCCTGTCCCTTGATATTTTTTGAAAGCTGACCAAATAAATGGGGAGGGAATTCATGATAACCAGATAGCGACAATACTGATGGATACTGATTGATTATTTTATCAGGTAATAATTTATTTATTATTGCATCTACAGTTGCTTCCAAAATATTCACGTAGTTCTTATTTCCTTCTTGCATCCAATATTCAATTTCTTTCTGAACATCAATGACTTTAAACACACTTTCATTAGAAAGAACTACAGAATAAATTTCTCGAGAATACTCATATAAAAACATTAAAATCTCAATATCACTAATCATATAGTTAAGACAACCTTCGTCAAATCTTAATATCTCATAAAGAAGGTTGAGAACATATGGAATTTTTTCTTTGATATTATGATCACCAAGGGTTTTAACATAAGGAACAATCAGAGGGATAAAAACGGAAGTCGAAAAAGAAGGAATACCTGGACGTTTGCGACATATTTCTGAAATTGCAGATTTAAAAATAACCAAATTTGGAGATTCAAAAAACTTGGCAAATAACTTCAGTGCCAAGGTGGGTTTAGGTAAAAAGGATATATATTTCATCACTATTACTGCATTCTCAATATTCACATTAGCATCTCCAAGGCCAATTATCTTTGCCTCAAAATCCCATTTAATAACAATTTCATATGGAACATAATTAGACATCATTTGGGATAAAAATTTAAACAGATACCAATGAGGGCTAGTTGAGTCTAAGGGGTTTGGGCTACTTAAAAGTGAAAGTGTCATTTCAAGCGTTCGCTTGAAGTTGCAATTTGTTTCAATAAGCGACCATAGTTCCTTTGTTGAGATGAATAGACTAAAGAGAGCATCCAATGAATCAGCCATTGCAGCAGCCTTAACAGCTTGAGCGGTTAAAAAAGAAGTACAAAAGCAATCAATAAGTTTTGGATAAAACGACATTGCACACTGGGATTGAGATTCCGCATCATTATTCGGAAGGATCACAAACAATAGTTTATGTATATGGTGCCATTCCCATAAAATCATATCAGGAGGTAATATGAAGCTCTTAATGGTTGTTATGTTCTGTGAGGTTGGATATGATTGAGCAAGTTTAAAAACCATTGAAGTGTGGTTATTTTTCAATGGTACTTGGCCCCTTCTTGGTGATACTGATTGAATTGAGAGCTTACGAAGATGAATCTCATCTAAAAATGGATATATTTCTTCAATGAAATCAGAAATAGATGAATGCAATCCAGAAACCTGATTTGCAATATCTAAGATACCCATATCGATTAAAAAATATAAAATAAACCCTGAAAATGAGTCCGATATTCGTGGATCTGTTGATAGTGATATAATAGACTTAAGGATAAAAGAAATTGCAGTAGGATAGTGAGAAAAACATCGCACTAAATTTAATAACATATCTCCTTTGATTCCAAACCTTATAATACCTGGCCATGTGCTTAGCAACTTGATTGTTGATGTTACTGATATGTGATTACATGGGATTTGGTTCAGTCCAAGTTGTGCATAAAGTGAAATTATTTTCGAAGTGTAGTGATCTGATCTAATAATTGGGTGGTCACGCTCAGCCATAAATGCAATCAAAGAAATAACATTCTGGGAAAAACTTTGTGAAGCATAAGAAATGAATATCCTTCCAATATCATACCAATTAACAATATTATCACATAAAAGAATAGATTGTGCCAGAATAGAAATAACTAAAGGGATATATTCCGAAAATTGTGAATGATAAAGAGATATCAAAGAATTCTGAACTGATGATGGTAAAATACCACAACATTGTATTAAAAGACTAGTATAGCTAAAAGCAGCAGCTTTTTCCTCGTTTAAATAATCGCTTGTTCTGTTCTCAAGGAGAATCACAATTAACGAATCAAAATGAAGGTCTTCTGTTATATAATCCTCTGAAAAAAGCTCTATTTCAGCGCATAAATATAGGATCTGTGCTTTCACACCACCATTTGACTTTAAAAATAAAAAATGAATAGAATCAGCAACACTTTCATAATCCTTAATGCCAAATTTTTCGATATCTGGAATAATGGATTGTATTATTTTTTTAACAGATATCTGATCAAAATCTGAATAACAGAGACACTGTAAGGATGATTCAATCATGATTTTTAGTTATTTAATCGTTTAGTTCTTAATGGAAATACCTTTCTCGGGTGTTCTTGTGTATGAATATGAGGTTGTCTCCTTAAATATCGAAGATACAATATATAAGCAACCATCATTGTTATGGATATCTGACAGTATTGAGGTTTCGCTAATCAGATCTTTGACGGTATCGACATTGTATGATGATGAATAGAAGAACTTGACTTTCTCCCATTTCTCATCTTCAACCTTAGTAATCTCTTGTAAGCGTTTCTTGGTCATTGAAAACGGTTCACCTTCAATAATGGTAAAGAAGAATGGATCTCCACTGCAGCTCATCCAACCTGTTTGTGATAATGATCCTTGTGCAACTGATGTCACTTTGCAGTCCTTGCTTGCTTGATCAATTGGGATTTTATCAAATCTAATCTTCATGCCATTATAATATGGTGCTGAATCAGGGTCAAGCATTTTATAAATTTTGTGGTTCCATACTTCAAAAACTCTGAATGTTCCTTCAAGTGGAACAAAGTCTTGTTCTTGGCTCAGTGACAATATTTCACGATATTTAGTACCCGTATCACATCTTATTCTAAATGTTTTGGTAATATGGTATCCATCATCTGAGTATTTTACATTGTATATCCTCGTGTTAGAAAGCTCAAACTCGGTAATTCCTTGATGAACATCGAAGAAAATACGATGGATTTCTCCATCTTTAAGTGATGTTCTAGAATATGTCATGCTTGGTATGGCATAATTTAACACTCTTGGTGTATTGCTAGGTAAATCAGGATTGTCGTAATCAGACCCATAAATTTCAATGGAGTCTTTTAGAGGATCATATTCGAATGAGGCGGCTTTCGAAATCATTATTTTTAGTTCGCCAAAAGATGTATTTGAAGGGAATGTCAGAACACATATTTTTTGATCAGGAACATCAACTGGAGCAAGAATTGCACACAACTTTGATGAGTTTGAACGGTAGTAATTCATTACATTAACGCTCTGGTCGTTATTCATTAAAAGTGATCCGTCAACAACAGGAATAGCTTTAGCGAATTCTGGTATAAAAATTGATGAAGATGATGGGATTGCATCAACAACAGTTACACCTGAAGGAGTAACTTCATTGTATCCTGATTGTTGTTCAAATATTATACATGAACCAGTGGTTACATACGATCCTAAAGTATTCTTCGGCATAAGTGTTCTGGGAGAAGCAGATGTTTCTTCATATGCTTGAAGAGGTGTGTCAAGAGGAATACCTAGCTTTTCACAAAGAAGAGGGAATAATGTCGAGACTGTTGAGCCTGTCGGTGCTGTTAATGTTCCAACTAACTGAAGTGGTGAAGTCCATTTGGGTGAGAAAAACTTGGCCCAAATAGTAATTGACCCTATTGGGAATGAATGGGGTTCGCTTTCAAGTTTCTTCTCGCAGAATAAAGAAATAGTTGAATAGTATGAATAAACAGTTTCTTGTGATTCATAGGAAATTGCATCCATCGGAGTATGCATGTAACTTGCTTTCCAAAGCCTTATCAGTTTAACATCGGTTTTAAGGTGTTCAGCGACAGCATTATATACATCAGCATATTTCTTTCCCTTTTCAATCTTTATCTTGATTGGTTTATCAATTGGTGCAAAGCCATTCTTTAATCGAGATGTATTACCAATCAAATCATCTTGAGTCGTGATTTCAAATGTCATCATCTTTAAATCTTGTTCTTTTTGAGCTTGCTTAAACAATTCTTCTTCTTTGGCCTTTTTCATATAGTCTTGAAGATGTTGTGGCACAATTTCATTTGGAATTGGATCAAAAACGGATTCAACAGCATCTGTTCTCACATAAACAAGAATGTACGCGCTGTGGGTCTTGTTTCCCCATCCTCCTTTCCCACCGAAGTTATCATCAATAGCCTGTTCTGTACTGACTTTGCGGACAGTTGAATCATTGAATTCATACCACTGTTTGTCTAATGTGGTCCGTAAAAAAGCATAGTAGTGACCACCCCATGCAGATCCTGAATGAACAAGAACACCATGAAGTTGATACTTGCATGATTTGATATTTTTCTTTTCCGATTCCGGAATGAATTTAGTTAAATCTAAAATTTCTGGGAACTCAAATTTATCATTGATCTTGACCTGTTGATTTGTATCAAAATCATAATCAAACCTACGAAGATGGAGCTGCATTACACGAGGAAAATCTACAAATTCAGTTCCCATTATTGCGTCTTGCTTACCATGTTGGTCTGTTTGATACTGATTCTTCCCATTTAATTCTTCCGTTTCTACATACTTTTCAAAAGATTCCTCAAGATTGCTACATCCACTTACCATCATTTGGAGATCATAAAACTCTTCGACCCTTGATGATTCAAACTGAACAGCTGGACACCTGATATAGCTTCTAAATTTTCCTCTAAACAAATCAGCGATACAAGTTTGTAATGGAGTATCTCTGAGCTTTGTCTCGATGTTATCTAAAAGAACACGAGCAAACTCATGGGTATCATGTTGAACAAAACATTCTGCACTTCCCCATCCAAATGATTCGGTTAAGGATGTTGTGCTTGCAGCTTTATCAGAAAACTGCAAACTGCAAAACAATCTTTGCAAATTCAACGGAATTGAAGTCTTTGGATCTTCTGTTCCAGTAGTTGGAAAAGAATAAACTAATCTTCTAAAAGCAGGAATATGGTACAGTGATTGCAGCATCGAATTCATATAGCATGTAGCTCCTTGATTCTTGAGTCCTACATATCCTGTTGATTCTTTGGAATTCTCATAAGAAACATAGCTATGGCCATATGATACAGGTCCATAAACCGAGCGACTATTATTATATGGGTTATATTCGTAGCTAATGGATTTGTTATTGGATACTACAAACCCAATAGTCAATGAACCATCATTTTGCACATAACCAGTTTCTTTTCCGATTTCTGAGTAACTCTTGGAAAAAACAATTTTCAGTTCACTCTCTTCTGCTGAAATCACCCCTTTTTGGGTATCTTCAAGAGTTAAATATTTCGTGGTGTTAAAAATCTTAGCATTGAATTTGATATCAATACTTCTTTTAAGATCAATTCCCTTCAACACTAAACAAAAAAGATCACTTTCATTTTCGATTTCAATATACAATTGAAATCCTAAAGTAGAATTTGAATACTCATTAGAAATATATTCACCGACTTTTACGTCAAAAGATGGAATTTTCCATTGTTGATCAATGCTGAAATCAGTGTCTTCTTCATCAGAATCATCCATAGAGTAGGTTATTGCTGGATTGTTTGACATTAAATAATGAAAAGTGGTTATGTGCAAAAATTTGCCCTTGATTTCATCAACATTTACTAACAATGTAATCTTGAGATTATTTGAATTGATCATCATTTTCGGTACTCAAGAATACTTGAGAACAAATCATGTAGGGCATATAAAATATATCTTGTTTATAGATTATTTCATTGAAAAGTAAATAATCCGAGCATTATTTTGTATACTTTCAATTTTCTTAAGCTTTGAAAATTTTCTATGAGGATATTAAATCAATATTTCAATTAAATACCCATTGACCATTTTCATTTGATGATCAAATCCATCGCCATGTCTTTTTGTAGTATAATTGTTCTTTTGGGAGTAATTAGCTATCAAAGCATGAATCAGTATTCCTCGGTGTATTCAGTTAATTATAGGGTGAGGAATTATTGTGCTTTAGAGAATACTAATGCAGGAAGGTCCTATAGTAATGTAAATCTGGAAATATCTGATTGTTTCTTCCGAAGGTTAACACAATATTCAGGTAATGGAGGTGTTATTTATATTGTTGGGGCTTCATATTCCATGAGTTTATCTTACATAATGTTCTATAACTGTCAATCTAATTATGGAGGAGCAATATTTTTCAATTCATCAAATTCCGTTATGAAAATGATTTGTGCAAATAGGTGTTCAGCTTTATCCTATCATTTTGCATTTCTTTATGCTTCTGAGCTAAATCAGGTTGAGTATCAATCAATATCAGCATGTTCCTATGAATCCATTGGATTTTATTCAATTTATGTTTACAAGGGGAATCAAACTGTAGATAATACAAACAGCTCTATGAATACTGCTGAAAGAATGTCAGCCATTGGAATAATATATCCATCCTCATTCAAAAGCACTTTTTGTACTTTTTCTAACAACAATGCAACAGATAGAACATGTCTTTGGTTCTATTATTACTCGGGGAAAATGGAATTTGCAAATATTGTTCATAATTATTGTCCTTCATCATATGCGGTTATAATGTCATATCAAGGGTTTTACAAATTTCATTATTGCATATTTGATATGAATCAAATTGACTTATTTAGGGCAGAATCTGGTACTTTTGAGATTGCACATTGCTTCATTAATCACACTGGATTGGTTTCAACTGGTTCAAATAACTCATTTACCCAAAAAGAGACATATTTCGTGCAATTCTTTAATTCGCATTACTGTTTTGCAGATAATCCCCTACCAAAAAGATCTCCAATGCTGACATTAATGGAAACAATGACTATTCAAGAAACGCCAATAGATACTCCATATCAGACTCCAGAAATAACATTGCGTGAAACAATAATTGAAACAAATGATGACATATCTAATACTTGGAATATAATCATATGGGGATTTGTAATCATAATTCTTATTGGCATTGTTTGTCTTTTGGTTTATTGTCTGGTTTTGAAAACATCTGATAGTACGTCTTCTCAATCTGGTTCCAAAAAAGACATAGAAAAACCATAAAACACATGAATATACATTCCAGATCATTAAAGATTAATTTAACATTGAATTTTAACTAATCTTCCGATTTCTTGTTTTAGATACTCGTTTTCAGACTTTTTTTGTTCAATTGCCGATAAAACGGTATTATGCCTTTCTTTTCTTTCTATTCCAATCTGTTTTAATCTTGGTATCAATTCAATGAGAGAATTTCGTATCTTATCAATTCTATTATCTTCTGGCGAAATACTAAGAATATCAGTCACATTTGTCACAGTCAACTGTTTTTGGGAATTAATATATGCTTCTATAACATCATAATACACTTGATTCTGAGTTTCTAGCAAAGAAAAAACATGATCTATAGATTCTTTATACTCATCAATATTATCAAACATTAAAAATCTAAACGACGGTGTTTATGTTGTGATCAATAAGGGTACCTGAATATGGGTTATAATGAATTGTTTCGGTTCTTTTCTCATAAGTATTTGATTCTTGAAGATATTCGATGATAATGATCCCATTGAATGGATCTTGAGACAATTTTAAAACTGAGAAAGGAGTTGTTTCGATTAAACTCTGGGTTCTTAGTATTTGTATTTGATTTCCATCGATTGGTCGTGTTTTCAATAAACCTATCTTTACAGAGGAATAATATTTATCATCTTCAAAAACACCATTAGGATAAATTATAAAAACAGACTTACTATGCATTTGGGTAAGAATTATATTACCATCTTCAGTTATTGAAACAATGATTGATCCGAGATTCCAATATCCTTGTTTTGGTAACTTTGAGCCTTTGACATTTATAAGAGCCCTTTTATCATTTGGAACAAAATAAATGTGTGGAATTGTGGGGATTGATGAACCCTTTAAAAAAATATGCCAATGTGGGGGCAATCCGGATGAAATGGGTTGTTTGATTCAAATCCCATTAAAGCACAAAATGATTCATATAGGGGTTCACTTCCAAGATGCCATCCAGTCTGCAATAAAATACTTCTGCATGCAAACTCATATGCCAAAGCCATCGCTGAAAAAAGGCCAACCAACTCTTTATCTTGACCATAAGCCTGATAGCACCGATTTGGGAAATTGGGTTGAATCCTGGTCAATAGCTTTAAATCTCTGAGATATGTCTCGACTGATAATGAGTTAAGGCTTGTTTTATCGATTGGATTATAATTTTTATTAGGTAATCTGGTTGAAGAAATCCAATCATCATATGATAGTTGAAAAGATTTTTCACTTTTTATACAGTCACATACATATTTTTGGGGTTCTTTTCTTAAAAAAAAAGGTTGATTCCACATTCAAACTTTTTGTTGATTTAGAACTATAATTCAAAACACATACTACTGATGGAACATCCCAGTGTAACTCAAAAACACTTGTTGGTATTGAATAATCTTGTTCAAATACCACCTCATCTAGATCATGAAGACATAATAGAAGAAACGATGACTCAGATATTGAGTGTATCACAAAACAATCTCTTTTAGATTGATCTAAAAAAAAGCTATCATCCATCTTACTAAGACACTTAAAATAATGATTACCTTTTATCATATCTGAAACACTCAAGAAAGTGAAACCTGATGAGCATTCAATACTTTGAAAATTGGGTGCATTGATTCCCGGAGGTCTTGTGCAAATACGAATAAAATTTGTCATTGCAAGGTTACGCTGTATGTCTTTAGTGACTATAAAACGATTGATTGTCACCTTACTCCCAAAACTATCATCAAATTTAACTAAATCAATACTAGAAATTAAGATATTATCACATTTGCAGATCTTTGCATTATGCCTATTATCACTATCAACAGTTCCACAAATAATTGTGGATGAATTTAAATATACAAACAAATGATTGGAATTTTTTTGGGATTTTTCGTTTGAGCAAAGCATAAAATCCGCAAATATGTCTTCCTTTCGAAGAATGCAAACAATTGCATTTTCATCATTGCTAATCTCAAGCATAAAACCTTCTATTCCATTCTTCTGACAAAAAAAAACCGAACTGCGGGTTATATCATTTATAATGAAAGAAAAATAGCAACATCCAGGAATTTCTAGATGTTTTTCTAACATGAAATATCTGTCAACAATTTTAATTCTGGGTATTTTTTTTGTTTAACAATGATTTTCCTTGTAAATGGTAGTTAATGACCCAATATACAAATTTCTTCATATTGAAGATGCCATTTAGATTCATCTTTATGTACAAATGGTGATACTAAATGTTTGTTGGAGATTAGATTAATCAAAGATAAGCATATCAACAGTCCCTCAAGTGTAAATTTAGTCCCCCAATTAGCATCTCTAATCAGTGAGTATTAAAAATATTGTTAAAATGGGTACCTTGATGTATTATATCGAAGTGTATGGTATTGTTTTTTCATTGATTGGATACTCATTTTTTATTAAACACTATAAATTAGGTGATTATAGTACTTCTTTGAAAATATTTGACCAAAATGGAAAGAATTATGTTCATGAAAAGAAATTATCTAAAACTTATTTGAATGAATCAATTAATATACCGAATATTGTTAGTAGAATTGCCATTAAAAATAACTTTCGTGTCCCATCTTTTACAGAGGCAAAAAAAGTTGGTGACATTGGTAGTGATTCGATTATTCCAAGCTATAGTACCGTTAAAAACGCAAGTGAATCTGAAAAGATTGAAATTGTTGAATTAAAAGATGTTTTTGTTACAAAAGAGACGATTTTTATACAAGATGGGGTGTATTACCCATTTGATTGTCGGTGTCATTGGCGAGTTTGTAGCAATTCTCATAAAGGGCTTCCAACATCATATGACTATGTTATTCATGATAGAGTTATTTCTATTTCACATGAGTATTCATATTTTTATGCTCATTGGATTATGGATATGATGCCATCTTTTGCAATACTACCAGCCGAAATTATTGAAAATGCCACAATTATTATACCATTCGCGCAAAGGTTCGTTATTGAGGGTCTTGGACTCCTTAATATCCCAATTTCCAGTATTATTTCTCTTCGTGAGAATGAAGTTGTATTTGCAAAACAGTTCTTCACCGTATTACCAATTCAATGCACAGTTTTTAGTGGATATTTATTATCAAATTTAAGGGAGGTAATTTCAAAAAAACTCAATCTTGATTCCAAGCCTCCAAGTATGTATGTTGTATACAATCGAAAAACATCATTTAGAGGGATTGAGAATTTTAATTCAGTGTTTAATTCTATTCAATCAACATATTCTAATATTTCTTGGGTTATGTGTGATATTCCGAAGGGGCTGGCTGATCAGTTCCGTTTCTTTAACAATATACTGTTTTTTCTCTCTGTACATGGCGGAACATATGCAAATACTCTTTTTATGCAGCCAAAAACTGTTGTTGTTGAAATACAAGTTGATAGATGGGTTGATAATTTTTTATGGATATCTGCATTTACCAATAAATATCATGTTATTGGTCGGAATACTAGCATCAAATGGAGAACTGAATCAAAAAACTATTTGCAGTCCTCTTATGTGAATGAACTTGTAAAAACAGGTTTAGAACTAATCGGGAAGGAAATATAGTTTGTGTTTTAATTATGAGACTTAGGCCTTTTCTAATTCACTTTCCTTTTTTGGGGGGAACATAGCCAGAACATCTTTCAGCCATTTTGTATAAACGCCCTCATTTTGCATTAGGGTAGCAATGTGCTTAAAAAGAACAGTATGTTTCCACTCTTCAATAGAAGGTCTCCAACATTCAAACTCAACATCTCTCTTTGGGTCTCGATCTGGTCTCTTTTTGGATGGCTTCATTGTGCTCGGGTATCCAACTTTGTCAAGCATCAGTCCTTCTCCTGGTACTTTGTTAAGCCTCCAATTCTCTTGTGACAGCGTTTCTGAAATGGCTTTTGGTTCAATTTGTCCATAAGAAGCTGCTAAAACAACAGCAAGCATTTTTCGGATCTGATTCAACATAAAACTTTGTCCAGTAATGGTAAATAGAACAAAATCCTGACCTTCGACCTTGAAAGGTTCAGAAAAAGAAAATTCTGTTATATGGCGATATGCTGACTCACTATTTGCAGGCATATGCCTTGTGTAATTATGATAGTTCTTTTTTCCAATAAAGCAGGGCATAACCTGTGTTCTAAGGTATTCAAAATGGGTCTTGGATACTTGATGAAAAGCATAAATTGGCATTAAATAATTGTATCTTCTATACTCGGCCCATTTTTGAGCTTGAAACTGCCTCCCAATAGACAAAGCTGACATAATAAAAATTGGAGACCCTTCCTTCAATTTTGAGTTAATCATTGCAGGAATATCCCCACATACTATCCCTTTTGCACTTTTTGTTACAAATGTTAGCACTTGAGCACAAGCATGAACGCCAGCATCTGTTCTTGAAGCTTCATTCCAATGAATGCGACCAAGGGATTGTTTTGCATCTGGGGGGAGTAATCCACATGCAATAAGAGCATCAAATAAATCTCCTTCGATTGAAGGGAGTTCCGGATTAAGCTGAAGTCCATAATATCCAGTACCAATATATCTGTAAAATAGAACAATCGGAGAAAGATCTTGGTTTATAACAGTATCATTATGTGGTGGCTTGGGAATGATCGCCTTTGGAGCGTCGACAGTTTGCTGAGGAGATGAAGACCCGAGTCCCATGTAAAATGAGTTTACAGAACATACTGTAATAATAGGGACAGTGATTCTATTGCTGAGTGGATGTAGCTCAAATATTACTATGACAGGTTTCAGGGTTTCAATCAAGAGAAATTCTCACTTGAAAAAGCTATAACATGCATGAAAAGATGTTTTGTTTTAATCAAATGAATGTTCGACAAATGTGAGAATTCTACAAGAATAGTTGTGGAATGGGTTTTAATGAAAGTTATTCATATTCTCTATGTCAGCTTTTTAATGATGATTCCTCTGAGTTGGTTCTTTCCACCTAATACAAAACAAAGATTAATACCAAAATGATAACAAAGATTTCTCCTTATAATACTCAACACATATTTGAAGAATATTAGTTTGTGTTTCGTTTCTCTTCCATCAATTATATAAAGAAAAACAATAATTTTCTTTATCTTGCTTTGAACTTCAATAAGCCACTAATTCCAGAGAATTTTTATCTGGATATATTGTAAATCTCAAAAGGGGAAAAAGATTAGCTTAAATTCTAATTATATGATGGAAGAGAGTTCTCCTGAATCAGTTTTAGAATCTATGATTGATGAGCATTATTATTGAGATATTCATTGATTGAGAACAAAATTGTTACTCTTGTGTATATATAATAATATATTTTCTTCAAGAAAAAACGTTGTATAATTATCGATTTCGACAATGGAACCGAAAATCTCCAATACTAAAGAAAACAGGACATAATGATTGTTGAATTACTATTAAAAATTGCAATTCTTAATAATAAACTTCCAGGAATTTTAATTAGTTCGAATAACAAGAGAGAGAATCAAGGAAAATCCCTCTAGAAATGGTGACTAAGCCAATAACACCAGAATATAAAGTTCCAGATATACTCTGTATTCATCACAGAATAGCAAAAAACAATCCTAAATGACTGATAATCAATCTGAAAAAAATGGAGAATCGGAAATCGAATAAAAGATTGGTCTATAAACTAGAGTATAACAGTAAACAGCCAATTATCCAATGAGACACTTTGGAAATAAAAAATGGAAATTTTGACATTTTTTTATTGAATGTCAAGTACGAAAGTGACTGTTGTTTATAATGGAGTTAAACGTGAAATCCTCAGGCGGACCTTGAAGGATTCTGAATACTTTCTTGATAATTATGAAAAAGGAAAAGATTTTTTTTGGGAAGGACCTTATTCACAAAAGTGTTTCTCAGATTTCTTGCAATTACTAGAAAATTTGATATATAGTGAAGACAAAAGGAATCCTAATATTATTCAGCTTCTGGAAGATTGGGATTGTTCAGATACAATTAAAAATGTAATTAGCCAAGTAAAATCCGAGTTTGATCATACCATTATTCACAATGGACATCAATATCAAGTGAATTTGAGGATATTTTCAACTTTATCTCACTATTTTTGCTCTCAAATTACATCTTCACCAGACGCGGTGGTTTCAGTCAGCGATGAATACCCTGAAGAAACCTTCTCTTTGTTTTTGGATTGTTTGCATGGAATTAAATCCCTTCCTCAAGATGGAAGACTAGTGGAAATCTACCTTTTGAGCCAGAATTGGGAGTGTAACTCACTCTTAGGTTTGATCAGTACAAAAGAAACAAGTTTCATTTTGTCAGCTTTATCCAAAGGAGATATTATCGATCAAAAAATGATTGAAGAAAATGCTACTCATCAAATCCTTACTTTGATTCAAGATCCTCGCTTTTATCATTTACAACTCTCCGCTTTGAGCAGGATCATTTCCAAATCCGGCATCCACGAAGAAATTAACAATCTTTTTCTGTTTATCCAAAATCTTTTTGAAGTTCATGGAATCGAGGCGTTCTTTTTAATCTTCTCTCTTGATTTCAGTTGTTGCACAGAAGAAATAATCCTCAAAATTCTCGAAACAATATCTAAGTACTCTCATTCTTCTTTATTCCTAATGCTAAAAAATAAAATCTTGCTTCAAGTGGAAAGAGAAAATGAATGCCAAAAGATAAACCAAGAACTTAATCAGAAAATGAAGAAAGAAAAGGCAGAAGATCAACAGAAAATCGAAGAACTCATGAAAAGGTTAACTGAATTAGAGAAATATCAGCAAGAAATGGACAGGAAAAAGAAAGAGGAGGAGGAAAAGCGACTTCAAGAAGAGCAAGATAGGAAAATGAGAGAAGAAGATCAAAGAAAACGAGAAGAGAAAGAAAGAATGAAGGAAGAGGAAGAGAGAAAACAAAAAGTAGAATTTGAAAGGATTGGAAAATGGAAATCGACAAAAGCACCAGATTTCGAAGGAAATATCTTTGAAGCAGCTGCAAAAGGAAAACTAACAAGCATCATTTATCTTTTAGCGAATGGAACAAATGTGAATGAAAGGTTCCCAAAACCAGATTATGATGGATGGTATATGGCTGATTGTACACCCCTCCATTTCTCTTCAAGATACGGTCATCTTAGTGTTGTTGAATATCTAGTTAGTCAAAAAGCAGATATAAATGCTCAAGTACATGGGATTGATTTTGGTACTCCTCTTCATTGGGCTGTTTTTTATAGTCATCTTAGTGTTGTTGAATATCTAGTTAATCAGAAAGCTGATATAAATTCAAAAGATAAAGGTGTTGAGTTTTCATATTTCATATGACTCCTCTTCATTGGGCTGCTTGTAATGGTTATCTTAGTATTGTTGAATATCTAGTTAATCAGAAAGCTGATATAAATGCAAGAAATATTTTTGTTGAGTTTTAATATTTGGTTTTACTCCTCTTTTTTATGCTGCAAATGATGGTTTTCTTAGTGTTGTTGAATTCCTCAAGAAAAAAGGTGCGGTTTAAAAAATGGCGCTGGGGGAAGGCCCGCTGTGTTTTCGGCTGCTCCTGAGAAGGCCATCATAGGCAGCTACCTTGGACAGAGGCCTCTACGAGAATTGCTTGTCCAAAGGCCGGTCATCTAGTTTGAGTTGAATGAATCCTCCTCCATAAACCAAATTTTTATTAAGTATTAATTTTTTTTATTTCTGTTATGGAACTGGACTATGGGCAGGGATTGGTCGTTGATTGTCTTGTTATGGGGATATCTTTATTAAGAGGATCAGGGCTAGATCCTCGCTGCCATCCCAGAATTTTTTTGATTGCCTTTCCCAATTATTCTATTTTGCCCTGTGTTATGAATAATACTCAACTATAGTCATTTTTGCATTATTTTTTAATTGACTGGTGGTACAATAAATACATTTGTAGAAGCTAGGAGACAATTAGCATATCTAAGTGGAAATGATAATTCATGATTTGAGTAAACAATTTTATCTATTACCGAATGTGGATACATTGAAACTGGTAGCAAAAATTATATGATAGTTTCTATCTCACAAATGGTTTTCATCATGTTGAATCAGTTAACTCATCTTATAACACAAATCGGAGGTATTCTATTTTAACAACAGTCTTTTCCAAATGTTTTCACATTTCATTTATTAATTGTATAAATAATCGGGTACTCCAATTCTCAAGTTTTTTGGTACAAATATTTAGGTAAAACTCATCAATCCAGTTCCCTAATTTTATTAATAATCCATCACCTCAATGTTTTGAAGATTATATTTTCATCCAACAAAAACAAATTGCATGAGGAACAGTATGAATATTCTTGCCAGTTTTTACACAGATCTGTTCACTTAGTAAATATCAGGAAGTGTGACTTTTTGCTTAATAATTGTATTAATGGTAGTATTAAGATCTTCTGAAATGTTCGAGGCTATTATTTGGTTATATATTGAAGAAGAAAGATCTGAATCTTTCAAAATTTTTTGAAAATCCGAATACTCAACACAGAGAATTACTCTACAAAATTCCACCAGTTTTAATGCATGTATGCTACCAAATGATTCTTTGGGTATTGATTTGACGAAATCCAAAAAAAGACTCTGATCGACTGGTCTGACTTCCATTAATAATGATCTCATTGCAATTGAAATTTCATTCATCATATCTCCTTTGGTTTCTTCAATTGTAGAATAAAACATACAGAACTTCCACCACATTTTCATCCTGTTTTCAAGACTGGTATTATCAAACGGAGCCTTTTCGTTGGCTACTTCCCATAATGATTTCTTTTTGTAAGGACTCTTACCAATAATACCACTTTCTATCCTTTTTCTATCCTTTTCAAGCAATTCAAGATAAGTTTTAAATACTTCTCTTGATTGGAATGCTCTTCGAACAAATTTCCTTTCTCTTTGGTACTGTTCCTCAATTTCGTTGTTCTTTTTCAACTTAACAGAATCCCAATGATCATTAAAAGCTCTCATCTTCGCAACTTCAGTTCTTGTAAAAGGAGTTTTTTCTTTGGTAAACAAAACATCTTGATCTGATGTATCAAGCAAAGTTGATGGAGTATCAAAAGCATCTTGAAATTCAATATCTGCATCATCATCATTTGTGGAAGTTCTTTGAATGATGCTCTTTTCGTTATTTTTTTGAAGTAATTCAAGAGGGAAATAATCTTGAACACTCTTTGGAACAAATGGAGTTCGATTTGGAGAAAAGTACTCATTCATGCATTGTTTCACTGTGCTATCATTAAGGTTATTTGCTAATTTGGTCTCACTCAAAGATTTGGACTTACTTTTCCTTTTAATCTCGAGTGGCCTTCTATTGGAAAAATTAGTTTTTGGTTGAAGCCGTATTTCTTCATCAGATATACTACGAAAATGAAGCTCTCTGATCATTTCTGTAGAATTAGGACTATTCTGATAAGTGCCCCCATATATTCCCGTCTTCTTTTTAATCTTTTTCGATTCTGGAGCAACAGTTTCAAGTGTTTCTTCATTAAAAATCTGACTATCAAACGATGGTATTAGCCCTCCCCAAGTATGAAGATGCGAATCCTTTGGAATTTGAGAATTTTGCCTTCCATTGATTGGATGATTCAATGATAAACTGGTAGCTCGGATGATCTGTTCGGATATATCGTTCGAATTATCTGCAATAAACTGTTTGGCAGATGTTGAAAGATTTTCTGGATCAAATACAGTCAGCTCAGGAAATTTCCCAGCTAATCTTCCATACATTTTGCCAAAATCTTTCATGTAGTCTCTATCAACTAATAATGAAACAAATTTTTGCATTGGATTATTCTTGATTGCATCATAGGCTGGTGGAGGAGACTCGATTATTGGAAGACCCTTTTCAATATCTTGGATAGGGCCATCACTAATCCACGAATAAGGAGGTAAATCTGCTTCTTCACCACCACTATTAATAGGCGCTCTTCCAAAATTGATTTTGGGTGACTTTTTGGATACAAAGGGCCGAAACCTGTTTTTCATATTGTTATCGTTTGGATAAAATAATAAACGAATGGAAAGAAATGTGAAGCGTATTTCTAGTATTCAGAGCGATATATTGGTTCTGGAAGACGAAATTATGAATTTACGTCATGATTTAGATGATGGTCTCGATGAAAATACCGAAGATGAGATAATTCTACGGAAGAGTGGTAACGAAAATCGAGAAGGAAAGCATTTTTTCTCTGATGACAATGCTAGTTTTGATTCCTTTTTAGATATTCCGAGGAAAAAGCCAAAATTTGAATATTCCCCATTAAAAGAGAGATATATGGAAACGATAAACAAAAGGAAAAAATATATTGAGGAGAACTTACGAGAAAAAGAGTCTTACGAAACCGAAGGTTGTACATTTAGGCCGCAAATTAATGAAGCGTCCCGACATATTCAGACTCCACTTTCAAAAAGAAGGAAAGAAATTGAGCAAACTCCTCAGCCTAAAAGATTTATTGATCCGAATTCAGAGAGAATTGCATCTCAGTTATCTCCAGAAGAGAGAATGAGATATCGTTATCATAAAAGAGATCATGAGTCATTAACAAATGGTCAACCAGGGAGAAAGCTAACACCAAAACAGGTTCAAGAATCAGCATCAAGGCTTTCAAAAGCCAAAAAGGTACAAGAGGACATACAAGTTGTTGAAAAAAAGACAATCGCCAAAAGAACCATAAATAGGTTATATGAGTCATCATTACATGTACCAAATCAGGATCAAGTAGATAATGCAGATACAAAATCTGTTTCAGTATCATCTGATGATTGTAATCAACATATCAATGAACTCTTCACTCATTCTGTTGAGAGATCAAATAATCTTGAAAGGATTAAAAAGGAGAATGAGAAGATGCTCAAAGAGAGAGAATTGAATCAATGTACATTCAAACCAGCGATTCATAGGTCTCCATTTAAATCAATGTACTCGGAAATATTTGCAGAGCCCAAAGTGGAACAGAAACAAGGAATCATCCTGACACCTCGAAAAACAAAGAACAGAATCCATGATAATATAAGTGATAAAGATGTGAATGATGTAATGTCGGAAATTGAATCCCAAATACCTTATTAAAAATCAATGTGTTATCAAAAATACTTTATTATCTGCTTTCCAGCATAAAATTCACCGCTTGTTCCATGTTTCCATCAAAACGAGCAAGTGCGCTTTCGGCTTCCTGATGACCAAATCCCATAGATACCATATCATTCAATTGTTCTTGGTATGAAGGTTGATTATTATGTTCTGTAGTAATTATGGGAGTTTCTCGATCAACAATAGGACTCCTTACTCTATCTTCTTCATCAATTAGATCATATTGGTTTCGTTTCACAAACCCAAAACTGTCAAGACTCCACAATTTGTACCCTATTATTGATGTAACAAGGGGTACAACGGAAAAAGGGAATGATAAAAACATTACCACAAAAAACATAATGCATATTAACCCTTTATCGCCAATCCCTCCAGATAATTGCATTAATGGAAGCCTCCAAAAAGCAAAAATAAACAGAGAAAACGGTATGAAATAAAACAAAGATATGTGTTTTCGAAATCCATAGATAAATATAAGAATTGCATAAACAGGTCCATAAAATATAAAACTATAAACAAACAAATATATTGCAGTTCTTGTTCCAATCATCCTTTCTATATGCCTAAAGGACCATAAACACCCTGCTAATATCGCCCCTTCAAAAAAGGAAGGCCAACAAAAAATGCTCTGTATTATATCTAATAATGGAATAACCATATCATCATCTTGTGCAAGAACTAAAACTGTTGTCAAGAATGATATGAGCATCGTAAAATTACAAATTGCTGGGGCTCCATCAAAGCTGGTGTCGCCTTCAAACATTTACTTTATTTAATCACAGAGTTACTAACTCTTATTATATATGAGAATTCCCTACATTGTTGCATCTTTGGGCCTCCGTTTGCACCAATGCAATTATTCATTGATACATTATTTTTTTTATTCTTATGGATTCCATAATATGGAATAGAACAACCAGGGTAATCTGAAATTAGTTGTTTTTGGATTTTCTGTAGTTTAGATGAAGCACCCAAAATATTGAAACTCGATTATCTCCCTCGAAACCAAGATAAAAACTATAACAATAAAAGGTTTTTACCTTTGGGAACTCATTTTGCATCTGTTGAACATTCATTGTAAATGAATCATATTGCCTTTTAGGTGGGAAAAGACCAGAGTCTTGGAGTGTTACACTCTGGAGCAGGTGCATTATATAAAACATTCCTATCCATTGATAGCGTGATCTCTGTTTCCGAAAAGCCGTCAAAGCCAAGAAAACTAAATGAATCGTTTAAAACTGCAGCAGGAAGAGATCCGCATGGAACATAGAGATTTGCTGGATGTATAGTATCGTTTATATATGTATGTGGATTGCATTTAGCAAGATCTTTGGTATTGGCCACCATTCCCCTAAGTTGCATAGAAGAAAAGCTGTTGGCTATATGGTGATGAAGCTGGTAAAAATTTGTAAGCCTATTATAAAGTCCATATTTGAGATCGGAGTCATAATGGATCAAAAAATGGATTCGATTATTTACTGCTCAATGAGTTGTTTCAAATAAACATTCCCTATTTTTGAATCCTGAGTTGTATTGGTGAACTCCTTAATTGAATTTTCATTTCTATCTTTCTTTTTGAACCCACTATACAAGAGAATTACTATAATGATAACTACCAATAAAGAAATTGAGGAATATTTCGCAATTTGAACAAATTGATGATGAGAGCTCTCATCAGATGTGGGCAAAATGGTATTTTGAAAAGAACTTGTTGGAGATTCTATAGGGGAGGGAGATTTTGTTGATTCTACCGTTGGAACTAATGATGAAATTGGAGTTGGTAAAAATGTTTCAATTAGAGTTTGGTCATTGGTTGGATGAAGAGACTGTTCTCCTGTTTTTTCTGGTGTTAGATTGGGTGTATTGATTTCTGTCATTTCCAGTGTTGGCTGTGGAGAATCTAGAGGTGTTTGTTCAATTGTACTAGGAGATGTAAACAATGGAATATCAGCATTACAATGAAGCGAATTGAAGAATTGTAATTGATAAGTGATTGTATTAGTGAATGAATTATTATTTGATGTTGATACTATTGTATAAATAGAGAATGATCCAGAGTGAGATATGAACGAATGAGACACTTCAAGAGAACCTTGGTTTACACAGAATAGAGTGTTTTGATTATTCTTGAATATGCAATACATCATTTTTCTTGATCCTGCTCCATCGACAAATACAACTCCATTAGATGGACTGTTGTTATGAACAATGTTAGCATATGACATTGATATTGTTCCTGAGCTAGAATAGAAGTGTATGCAAATCCAATCGGATACCTTGTTGTTCGAGAAAGTGCAGTGTGAGCTTGTGAATGAGGATGGAGAATAGATACAAATACCAGAATTATCTTCAACATTATTCATTGAACTGTTTGTGTTGTCAGTTCTCTGATCACCATAGACTATTAGAATAGAATAAGATCCAGATGTAGTATGAGAGCAATTTGATACTGATAGATACTCCACTTGATTCACCTGAGAAGCATAAAGATAAGCAAAATGATAGTGAGAGCCAGAGCAACTATTAGCACATATCATTCTGAGATATGAATTAGAAGAAGAGAAGTATATTGCTCCACCATCACCAGAACAAACACAGTTATAGAACATTGAGTAATTGATGTTCATTGAGCAAGAAATAGCAGTAACACATATTACACCACCATATCCCGAGTATGATAAATATCTTGAGAAGAAACAATCTGAAATACTGATATTCATTTGAGAATAAGACCTTCCTTGATCTAAACTTTCATTTTCACAGCCCAAACCAACATTGCAAATAATCTCATTATCATTCAACCACAATAGAGGCACAATCGGGTAATTTTTTGGATTTTTCAAAAATTTGTCTACTTCTTTTAATAGTGATAATTGTTGTTTTCTCTTATATAGTTTTTCAAAATAGGCAATATTTATAATCAATAATAATATAAAAATAATGCTCGAAATAGTAATAATTTTGTTAGTAAATGTCTTTTGCCTGGTATTTTTGTTTGTATTTTTAGTATTTTCGAGTTCTTTTTTCGAGAATAACAGGGAAAAAACCGACAAATAAGAAAAAAAAATTGGAATTTCGAAAAATCCAGTTATTTGTATTCTGTTTAACACAGACTTGATTTTATTCTTAATATATCCTAATAAATACTGATAATCAGAAATAGTGATATACAAAAAGAAGAGGGTCCAAATAGCATTTCCGAAAGATATATATGGTATTGAGTTTAAAAATATCTTAATAAATATTAATATCATGTAAAATAATAGTGAATGATTTGAATTTTTTGTGTGTTTTTCATGTTCATATTTATAGGAGTTAAATATCTTAAAGAATCCATTACTAAAATTGTTCCAATATGCTAACCCTGATAATGACATAGATGTCACGAAACAATAAAAATGGAATTATTTCTTGTTTCATATCTTATTCGTATTTGATTATCAATTATTGAGAATAGGTTCTGAATTAAATGTTATTGTGGTGGATAATTATTCCTTTTGAGATGGTACCGTATAAAAGTGGTTGGCGAAATGTGTGAATACGTCACAGATAATACAGTTAGGTGAAGTGGTAGGAAATTGAAGTGTCAAGTTTTCACAGGTATCACCGGCCGCCAAGGAGACAGCGGGCAGTGTCTTGTTTTTGATCCGATGGATTAGGCATAGCAGGGCATGAGAGGGTGTCTTTAAGTCCCTTGGCAATTGTAGTTTACATAATAAGGTTGATTGTGAGGGGTGCTCATAGCAAACACCAGCGCATCTCTTGGAATTTGAAGAGTGATTTTCTTTTGGGAAACATATTTCCTGTGGATCCAACAAATAGAATTGAAGATATCAAAGCTGCAATTCAAGATCAAGAAGGTATTCCTCCTGATCAGCAAAGACTAATATTTGCTGGAAAGCAATTAGAAGATGGCAATATGACAACTGATTATGGAATTGATTACGACGACACCCTTCATCTTGTTTTGCGCCTCAGAGGTGGTGGATCTCCACATGTTCCTGTTCATGAAATTACCAAACATCAACAATTTAAAGGATACTTCTCTGGCTTTGACACTCTTCAACGATATCTTGAATGTGGAAAGAAGTTTGAAATACCAAAAACAATTGCTGAGAAGATTCCTGCCCAAGTCAGAACCCAAGTCATCACAACACTACTTGCACTGGTTCTTCTGAAAAGGCGTACTAAAGATGAAGACAGGGCACAATGGAAATTAATTGAGCAAAAAGCTCATGACTATCTTTATTCCGTATCCAAAACAATCAACTGGCAAGGTCTTCTTTCTTCATTAGCATCTGAATACTATTAAAAACCATTATTCTATTTTTGTACCTATATACAATTCATTTCCATGGTTATAAAATATGAATAAAGACTCCATCATTAATCTCTATCTGTTTGTGGATTCCTGGTTCGACAAAAAAAAACACAAATAAAAAATGAATTTTTTGGACAATATTATATCATACAAAGAACAAATATCATCATCTAAAAGCAGAATAGAATGTCTTAGAAACGAACTTAGTGATATTAGAACTAAATACTATACGATAGAACAAAGCTTCGACACGATTAATGACGACTCTAGTGTTTTTACCCCAGTTCTTTTTAATAAATGGTCTGAAAAGAAAATCGAAATGGAAATTATATTAAAAGAATATGATCCAGTTGAAAAGTTTGAAAACTTTCAAACTAAAGTTGAATCGCTAAACGAAGAGTTTAGAGAAGGACTGAAATAAATGAAACACTTTTAAAACATTCACTTTAGTATTTTGTCCATTCAGGAATAAGGCAATGATTAAGAATTCCTCTTTTGCTAAGTTCAAGTTTAAGAGCAGAGTAAGAAAACAATTCTTGATTGTCTAAAAATGGAATTCGAACAGGTTTTCCATTAAATACAAATCGTCCAAAAAGCTTAAGATCTTTCTTCCATATTTCAAATGCTATGTGAGAACGGAATGCTGGACCAAATGATTCTGAGAAATTGAAAACAGGAAGTATTGATGCAATAGCAGTATCATGTGTACTGTGAAGACAAAACTTGAATGTGTTTTCCATTGATATATAACCATCGGAAATTCGGAAAATTTCTCTAAATAATGGTGATGCACCAACTCCGATATATTTCGTTTGTTCATTAATACCATAATTATGACGTGAAACAAACTCTGATGACATCGTTTTGATATCTTCATTAATCCAACTTGATAAGTTGTGTTCTGTACACTCAACAACAATAACAAATGCTGTGAATTTCTTCACAATCTTTGGCGTCCATTTGATACCATTATCTTCAAATGTTTTTCGGTATTTGGGTTCAAGTTCTTTCCAATACTCAACAAATTTGCTACTCTCATAATATGAATCTTCAATACCATTGAATTCGGAACACCAATCTTCTCCTGGATGAAGAAGTCCTGCTGCTGGAGTGTCTGATGTAAGTTGAATCACTTCATTTGGGGATGCGGGTGGAAACATACCCTGGATAAATGAAATGCCTGATCGGATTGTTCGATCTTCTTCTGATGATCGAAAATAGACTTCATTGGGATTATAGTTGCCACCTAAAAGCTTTAATTCTTCAATAGAGTGTTTTCAATTTGAATTGTCATATTTGTTCCCAAGGTTTTGAATCGCTATTAATGGGTCAAATTTAACATGGGAGATTAGACCTATTGTCATTAATATTTTAATACAAAAATCTATTAACAGGACAATTATGAACAATTTGAGAGAAAAACTATTAAGTTCAATTCACAATTTTGAAGAGACATTTAATCAATGATATCCACCTTGTTTGTGCTATCTTCAATAAATGAGGTTTTCCCTGATTCCAACCCGGTTCCATGTGTTAGCTACTATAATGGAAAGGATAACTTCATTTATGTTAAGGATTCATCATTCCATCAAATGATGTCAAATATTAAAGGAGGAGCGTTGTCAATTGAGCCTCTGGTATTTACAAGAGTATTTATTGAGAAGTCTCTATTTGATAGTTGTTCTGCAAACACTGGAGGAGCAATCTCTTTATCATTAAAAACTGCTCTTGGAGTTGAAAAGGTATGTGCTTTTAACTGTTTTGCTTCATCAAATGGACAATTTGGGTACTGTGGACTTGAAACAAACCAACAAGGAGATTTTAGTCTATTTTCTATGACCAAATGCTCCCAAGCTACATCACAGTCGAGAACAAATGGGATTGAGTTGTTGAATGGAAATATCACTCTAAAGAATTGTAATTTCTCTGCAAACCAAGCATATACAATTTCAACTATTAAGTCGAACTCAAGGTTCTTTGATTCAATCTACATCACAATTGCTGAGAATACGGCGGCTTCAACTGGAACTCTGGATATCACAAATAATGGAGCAACCACAATTGTGAATTTCAGATATTTCATATTTATTAATAACTATGCAACAAACAATCATTTACAAATATGTACCCGAAATTGCACCTATTTTTGGTTTTCAATCTTCTATGGCAATACCAATGCTCTTTTCTATACGCCTTTGAATTCATATGAAAAAGTCATTGTGTGCGATTCATATATCTATCATTCATATCTATTATTTTCGCAGCAAAACATAAACACAACAAATTGCACCATGGGAGATAAAGTAATTGAAACATATAAATTTGATCATTACTCAACCTTCTTGTGTTTCAATATGAATATTAATGAATTGTTGTTAAACATAAATGGTGCCTGTACCCCAGCCATTACAATCCCTCCTCCTCCAACCGATTGTGGTTTTGAGACTTCGCAAATTAATCTCTTGAAATCATTCAAAGGAGTGATTGGTTTCTTTGGGTCACTATTAATGTTGGCCCTCGGTAAATACCGGTACTTTTTCATTTTTTCCAGGTACTTTACCGGTACTTTTTGAATTTTTCTCGGTACTTTACCGGTATTTTTTGTAATTTTCTCGGTACTTTACCGGTACTTTTTGAATTTTTCTCGGTACTTTACCGGT
>Ga0209639_1000236_pt1 | contig 86918 bp, 88 predicted proteins | sample EPASupsiteHSE605_FD_187268 | JGI IMG/M metagenome (GOLD analysis project Ga0209639, IMG submission 187268) | Bioremediated contaminated groundwater from EPA Superfund site, New Mexico - Sample HSE6-05 (SPAdes) (version 2) | ecosystem: Environmental > Aquatic > Deep subsurface > Groundwater >...
GCATTTCTTTTCGCCATTCTTTGTACTCCCAGAGCCAATACAACCGTTACAATAGCAGGAAGACCCTCAGGTATGGCGGCAACCGCAAGACTAATTCCTGCCATAAACATTGTCAGTGCATCTTCACCGCGCATTATACCGAGAACTGCAACGATTGCACAAACAATTATACAAATAACTATCAAAACCTTACCAAGCTGATCGAGTTTAAGCTGTAATGGAGTCATAGTTTTTTCGGCTACCCTCATCATGCCGGCAATTTCGCCCATTATAGTCTGCATACCAGTTCCAACAACTACTCCCCTGCCTCTTCCCCTGGTAATAGCGGTACCCATGAATGCCATATTACCCCTCTCAGCCAATGGACAATCTTGTGGGCAAATAATCGCAGCGTTTTTCTCTACTGGTACAGACTCTCCGGTAAGGGCAGACTCATCTACTTCCAACCCAAATGATTGCAAGAGTCTTATATCTGCAGGTACTTTATCACCAGCCTCAACTAATACCACATCACCGGGCACTAATTCTGCCGCCTCAATCTTTTGGCGCTGGCCGCCTCTAACCACTACAGCAAAAGGAGATGCCATCTTTTTAATTTCCTCTAAAGACCGTTCAGCCTTATATTCCTGTATGAAACCCAGTACAGCATTTATTACAACGATGGTCATTATGGTGACAGCATCCACCATGGCTCCGACAACACCAGACACAACGGTAGCCCCTAGTAAAACTAATACCATGGTATCTGTAAATTGATTTAAAAGGATTTGGAAAGGCTTAATTGAAGGTCCTTCTTCCATAACATTACTGAAATCAATCTGCCGTTTGGCGACTTGCTTTAAATTAAGACCTTCATTTAAATCACTTTCAATTTCGGTTAGAGTATCGTCGATATTTTTATTCCACCATAAAGTTTCTGCCATCTTTACGCCTCCATGAAAACGCTTTGAGAAATTCTTATTCATAGAAGGCTTACAAAAGACCAGAGGACAGACTAAAAGCCTCTCCTCTGCTGATTGTTAACTATTTCCTTATTGTATTTCTTTAGTTATTCTTTTATTGCAACAGCCATTTTTTCTAGTTCCACTATATCGTATGATTTATCTTCTACTGTACTTAGAAACGTAATGGACTCATATTTATAATACGGTTCGGCTAGCTCTGGTTGAATCATGCCGTATGTCTTAAGAACAAAATCGCTGACCCGGGGTCCAAATAAAATAACATAATCAGGCTTTAAAACTTCTATCTCCTCCAATAAATAGGTAAGGCAGTTTATAATCTCTTCATTAAATGGTTTAATCGGAATTCCGTCACACAACTGATTGTTTAATATACAAATATTGTTACGATCAAGCAGCTTATTGGTGGGGAAGCAATTGTTACTTTGCCGCGTACAGGCTTTAGGCTGACAACGTACCATAAATGTGTGGTAAACTCTGTCTATATGGAAAAGATTTTTAATTGAATTTCTTAATTCAATAATCCAATCTATATCAAGTGTGTTATTACTTTCACATTCAAAGACCATTAAAACCTGGGGTTCTATGTCACCCTTACCTAATGAGGGCTTACTGGAACATTTGATTAGCGATGCACATCTTCTGCACTGGCAAATCTTGTCTTCTAATTTTATAATTGATTTGATCTTCTGATCCCGACCTGCTTTATTCATCTAGCCCTCCAAATTTATATACGCTGCATCGTTATACGGTTCATCGTATAAATACCTGTTTTACTATATTTTCCTTTAAAATCCTTCGACAAGGATTTTAAAATTCCTCTTTTTATCACAATTTACATTTCATATTCGACTAATTGAGCGAAAAATACCGCTTAACAGCGGTATTTTAACCAATAATAGGACCATATTATCTATTTTTATTCAGTTTACTCAACTAACTTCCCTGGTTTTAGTTTATTTTATATAAATATTCTCGTGTTCTGGTACTTATACCCCAGGTCGCATCAGTTAACCGTGAACAAATATAACTGCGAATATTATCATCCAACTCCGGGCTCTGCTGATCAAACAGAATATAGAAAGCCCTTAAAATATCATTCATATTTAATAATAGTCTCTCTGGGGGGGTTATTTTTAAAAGGCTATCCTTTTTCCCGTAGAAAAAGACCATTCTCTTTAATACCCACATTATTTCTGCGTTGCTGTATAATTTCTTATCTATAATCTCTGACAGTAGGTTATCTGGACCAATTTCGCCCTCTCTCTTTTCCAGTTCCTTCCATTCGGTGGTTTCAGTTATACAACAAGAATAACCTAGAATATTTTTTTCCACTCATATACCCCCTGCTTTATTCTATCTAATGACCCTTTTAGCACCTACATAAGTATTAGCATAGTATCCGTTAGTTAGTGAGGAATATATAACTCCCCCGCTGGATGGAGAACTAGAATGAATAAAATTACCGTTCCCACTATAAATACCTACATGACTAATCCCGGAACCGGAACAATTAAAAAATACAAGATCACCAGGAACAAGATCACCTTTATTTACGATTATGCCATGTCCATATTGGGAGGCAGCTGTCCGTGACAAATAAACCTGGAATTGGCTAAAGATATATTGAGTAAATCCGGAACAGTCAAATCCGGATGGACTTGATCCCCCATACTTGTACGGCGTCCCCAAGTACTGAGCCGCTTTTTCCACCACTCTCAGACTGCTAATATTATCCCCTGATCGGGAGACAGGTGTACTAACAACAGCTGTACCACTAATAATTAATCTATCCCCAATATGCAGCATATCACTAGTTAAAGCATTTAGTTCCTTAATTTTAGCTACGCTGGTACTGTATCTTTGGGCAATACTCCAAAGACTGTCACCGGAACATACGGTATATACGGTAGACCCTGTGGATGAGGCTGATGGTGCTTGTACCACTACTGGAACTGGAACTGGTACTGGAACCGGGATAGGTTCTACCACAACCGGAGCTGAATAACTGCTTAAAATGAGTACCTGACCTATCTTAAGCAGATTGGAGTTAAGCCCATTTAATTGTTTTATAGTATCAACACTGACCCCCGTGGAATTGGATATTGCCCACAAACAATCTCCAGCTTTTACTACATAACTGGCTGGACTTGCCAAGACACTTGTCCCGGCAAGCATACATATAAAAATAGCTATCATGCATATTAGCCCAATTCTTTTCATTGTACCCCTACCCCTCGTAATAACATACTATTTGACAATAAACTAGAAAGTTCTACGAGTGGGGGATAAAGTCCTGCAGAAAACCAATTTTATTTTACTATTTTTTCATATTCTCCCTATAGTATTCCCTTATTCGATTCATTATATCTTTATCAATACCGGCAGACCCCAGTTGGCTGCGGCTTTCGCTGCTGTCTAAGCCATGGTAGTCTGATCCTCCGGTAGTTAATAATTTATTATCTGCTGCTAATTTGGTTAACTCAAATATCTGTTCTTTGCTATGTTCAGGATAATAGGTTTCTAAACCATCTATGCCCATTTTAATAACATCATTTATTGTTTCATATTTCTTGATTAAACCGGGATGGGCCAATATAGCTAACCCTCCACATTGCTTAATCAGGGAAATCGCTTCGGAAGGATGAAATTTATAGCGAGGTACATAAGCTGGCTTTCCTCTATCTATATATTTCTCGAATGCTTCTTCAAGGGAGAGTGTATAACCCTTCTGGCACAGAACCCTGGCAATATGGGGTCGGCCTATCAGATTCCCCCGTGCTAATAACCGCACTTCATCAAAGTTTATACTAATACCCATACCTTTGAGTTTGGCAACAATTTTTTCTGCCCTCCCGTACCTCTGGTTACGGATTTCCAGCAACCTTTGTTTAAGATCTTCATTGTTAAAATCAATATAATAGCCCAATATATGTACTTCGTCATTCTTATAATCTGTATTTAATTCAATTCCCGGTATAAAATCAATTTCAATTCCTCTATCTTCTATGAATTTAATAGCAATTTCCAACCCATTTACGGTATCATGATCAGTAATTGCCATTCCCCCAAGACCTGCCTCAAGAGCATGCATAATTACTTCCTCTGGTGTATCCGTTCCATCAGAGGCAGTAGTGTGAACATGTAAATCGTACATCATATCTAATTCCCCATTTCTGAAAGGGTCACTATATAATTTGTTTAATTATTCTAAGCGCGTTTTCACCTAAAATCATTTCTGTCTCTTTCTGTGTAAATCCCCGCCTATTTAGGTGTGCAGGGAGATCTGCATAACCATCTATCTGCGAGATGACCATATTATCGGCCCCATCAAAATCTGAACCGAGTGCAACATGTTCGACACCTATCAAATTAGCGATATACACTATGTGGTCAAGCATATCCTCAATAGTCGCATGCTCTTCCTTAACAAAGTCTGCTACCTGGGTAATACCGACCAATCCTCCATGCTCTGCCAAAGTACGCAGCTGATTATCATTCAAGTTCCTCCAGTGCGGGCATAGGGCGCGGGCATTGGCATGGGTAACAAATATAGGATTTGAATAGTACTCCAGGGCATCATAAAAAGACTTCTCTGAGCTGTGAGATAGATCAAGCATTATCCTTAGACGTTCCATCTCCTCCACCACTTCCTTACCCTTGCGGCTTAACCCCCCTGCACTTACTCCCTCTCCTGCTCCGTCTCCTAATTGATTACGGTGATTCCAGGTAAGACCCATACTGCGCAATCCTAAACGGTAAAGTAATCTTAATATTTCCATATCTGTACCCAAACATTCCGCCCCTTCGAGGTGCAGTATGCAGGCTAATTTATCATTATTACAAGCTGCTGATAAATCTTTATTGTTTTTCAGGTGATAAGCGTATGCCGCATTACTGTCTATTTCCTGATGAAATTTCTCAACTTGCTTCAGGATCTGCCTTAAAGAGGAATTACTATCTGCAGGCATGGTAAAAAGAGCAAAAAACTGTAAACAAACATTAGCAGTACGCGCCCTTTCAAGGTCAAACTGGGCTTCGTTCTTCAGCAGTAAAGCACCATTTCTACTAAGAGAGGAAATAGTATCACAATGTAAATCGACTATCTTCAGAATAATTCCTCCTAACAAAAAACCTGCTGTATTAGCAGGTTAAAGATCTATTCTACTTAGTACTCTATATTTGAAGAAGCTATTATCTGGGTTCAATTATTAGTTTAATAGCAGTTCTTTCTTCATTATCAATCATAATATCAGTAAATGCTGGTATACAAATTAAATCCATTCCACTAGGAGCAACGAATCCTCGTGCAATCGCTATCGCTTTAATGGATTGGTTGATCGCCCCTGCCCCAATTGCTTGGATTTCTGCGGCACCCTTTTCTCTGAGAACCCCAGCAAGTGCACCTGCAACTGAATTCGGACTAGACTTCGCTGAAACCTTTAGTACTTCCATCAAATAGCCTCCTTCAATAATATAAATGTTAAATATTGAATCAGATAGGTTGCTCTATTCTATAGAAGTATATTCTAAATGATTTCAGTAATTCCTTCTTTTCAACTGCAACGATTGGTTAATTTTTCTTTTTAATATTTTTTTTTACATTTTAACAGTCAAGAACGTGTGAAAATCTCTTTATTTCCAAAACCTTATTATGTTCCTCATCCACGTTTAAGATAACCCCCTGTATCTGGGCGGGACCTGCTGCAACCTCAAAACGCGCCGGGCGGCCGTTCAAGAATTTCTGGATAATAGGGTCCTTTTCCATACCTAATATGGAATGAACTGGACCAGTCATGCCCAAATCAGTAATATATGCTGTTCCCTCGGGCATAATTCGTTCATCAGAAGTTTGTATGTGGGTATGTGTACCAAGTACTGCTGTCACTTTGCCATCAAAATAGTATCCAAAAGCCAGCTTCTCAGAGGTAGCTTCAGCATGAAAATCAACAATCGTATAATCAACAGTATCCCGCAGGCTTTCTAATATATCATTTACAATTTGAAATGGGCAATCCATGGGAGGTAAAAAAATCCGTCCAGAAGCATTTATAACCGCTATTTTTTTGTTAAAGCCTGCATTATAAACATGGTAGCCCTGACCCGGGCAATCACCAGGATAGTTGGCTGGCCGGATCAGTCTAGGCTCATCATCAATAAAGCTAAAAATGTTTTTATTGTCCCAGACATGATTTCCCATAGTTAAAACATCTATTCCAGCACTTAATAATTCATCTTTTACTTCTTTGGTGAGACCCCGTCCACCCGCTGCGTTTTCAGCATTGGCAATAGTAAAACTAATTTCGTTTTCTCTTTGTAGTTTGGAGAGCATGGCTTTTATTATAGCCCTGCCAGGTTTGCCAACAATGTCCCCTATTACCAGTATGTTCAATAATCCTATCCTCCATTTTATTGGTTAAAGACAAATACCCTGCCTTCATCGCGATAAGCAAAGATATTTTGGTAAGGTTGATGAGATTGCCTTATCTTTTCCAACAAAGTATTCTTTTCGTCACCCGAGAGAGTTGCTCCGGCTACCATATCATTATCGTCCCTTATCAATAAAGAAGCAAATTCTTGACGAAGTAATCGCACAAAAAGCTCCATTTCTTCCTCTATTAAAGTTTGGCTGTCTCTATAAAGCCTTACGATAGTAATCCCCGAATTCTCAATAAAGCTCAGATCAAAGTGCGTGGGTTCAAGTTTATACATTTTATAAAATAATCCCATTGATTCACGGCATTTATTTATAAATTTGCTGCGCTTTTCAGGTTTAATACTATTATTTAGAGCTATCTCTACTTTGATAATATCCTTTTCTACATCATACTTTACTGCACTGAGTTCAGAGCAGCGAATAAACACTGACATTATGGCATCCAGACCTGAATCCTTGTACATAGACATCTTCCCCTTTTATAAAAAAACTAATAATTCTTCTTCCTTATCTAAGCTTAAAATTCCTGCTTAAAATGTAATGTAAAATAAACCATTTCAAACAAAAGAGAACACAGAGATTCTCGTAATACTCTGTGTTCTCTGGTCACAATTATTTTGCTAATTCTACCGACCTGGTCTCTCTGATAACCATAACCTTAATTTGACCTGGATAATCAAGCTCCTGTTCAATTTGGCGGGCGATATCCTTAACCAGAGTTATTGTTCCTAAATCATCAATTTCTTCTGGTTTAACTATAATTCTAATCTCCCGTCCAGCTTGAATGGCGAACGATTTATCTACACCGGTAAATGAATTGGCCAAGTTCTCTAGTTTTTCCAGACGTTTTATATAGGTCTCCAGTGTTTCTCTTCTAGCCCCTGGACGTGAAGCAGAAATAGCATCTGCTGCTTGTACCAGAACAGCCTCAATTGTTTGTGGCTCAACATCTCCATGATGTGCTTCTATGCCATGAATTACTTCTTTGGTCTCACGGTATTTTTTAGCCAAATCAACACCGATTTCCACATGAGGTCCTACCACCTCATGATCTACGGCTTTGCCGATATCGTGAAGCAACCCAGCTCGCTTGGCCAGCATTATATCAACATCTAATTCTGCTGCCATTACCCCAGCAAGGTGTGATACCTCAATCGAGTGTTTGAGAACATTCTGCCCATAGCTGGTTCTGTACTTGAGACGCCCCAGAAGTTTTATAAGTTCAGGATGTAATCCGTGTACTCCCACTTCAAAAGCTGCCTGTTCACCAATTTCTCTGAGTTGCTGGTCAATCTGATTCTTCGCTTTTTCAATCATTTCTTCAATCCGAGCGGGATGAATTCTACCGTCCGAAACCAGACTTTCCAGGGCAACTCGGGCTATTTCCCTACGTACAGGGTCAAATGAAGATAATATTACTGCCTCAGGTGTGTCATCAATAATCAGATCCACTCCTGACAGGGTTTCAAATGTACGTATATTGCGACCTTCTCTACCAATAATACGTCCCTTCATTTCATCATTAGGTAAGGACACTACCGATACCGTGGTTTCTGATACCACATCAGCAGCGCATCTCTGTATAGCCAGCGAAATAATGTTCTTCGCCCTCTTATCAGACTCTTCCTTGGCTTCATTTTCTAAGTTTCTGATCATTACAGCGGTTTCCTGCCGTATTTGTTGTTCTACATTAAATAGGAGCAGCTCTTTCGCACCCTCAGTTGTTAAACCTGAAAGACGTTCCAACTCTTTTAACTGCTGAGTAAGTATAAGCTGTAAATCCTGTTGGGTCTTATCAATATCCTTTTCTTTCTCTAGTAGACTCAATTCTTTCTTTTCCATGTTTTCGGTCTTTTTCTCAATTAGTTCTTCTTTTTGCAGTACCCTTCTCTCTAATCTATCCAGGTCTCTGCGTCTCTCCCTCAAGTCCTTTTCGACTTCCTGCCGATTTTGATGAATCTCATCTTTAGCTTCTAGTAATAGTTCTTTTTTCTTAGCTTCAGCTTCTTTAGTTGCTTCCTCTATAGTCCTAGCGGCTTCTTGCTCGGCCAAACCAAGCTTACTTTCGGCAATATTTCTACGGCCGTAATAACCACCTGCTATACCTATAAATAAAGCAATAATAAGAAAAAATATCTGTGTTGTGTTAATCTCTTTCACCTCCTTCTGTTAAATATTTATCCAAAAACAAAGGCCCTTTATTAACAGAAAAGCCGAGTTTTACACTCGGCTTAACGATTATCTCAACCTTTTGTTACCCCTCATCAGACAACTTCGTCTAAACAGTTAATTGGCAAAATCCACTGATGAGAACTTACAATAACATGTCCTTAACCAAAAGAGCTAAAAAAATACAAACTATATTTTATCAAAAACCAGCATATAATTAGAACTGCTTATCCCCCGCAGTTCCCATCTCATTAATACAAGTTATGGAAAAAATATATATATTAAAAGTATTCTATATGGCTAAGTATTCAAGCGAGACATCTTTTTAGAGCCTTATAAAGATTTTAGTCAGTTTCCCGAATAGTGTCAAGCTTGATCTCTTCAATGTTTCCATTTTTTGTATTGATCTTTTCCTTAATTCTTTCTGAACATATCTTATATATATCCGGATTATTCTTCAAATACTCCTTAGCGTTCTCACGGCCTTGTCCCATACGTTCACCTTCAAATGAATACCACGATCCACTCTTTTGTACTACTTCAAGATCAGCAGCCATATCCAGTACATCTCCCTCTTTTGATATACCGGCACCGTACATTATGTCAAACTCTACCGACTTAAACGGCGGAGCTACTTTATTCTTAACTACTTTTACCCGGGTACGGCTGCCTATCTGTTCTGTACCCTGCTTAATTGCTTCACCTTTTTTAACTTCTAATCTTAATGATGAATAAAATTTCAGGGCCCTTCCGCCAGTAGTAGTCTCCGGATTACCATAGACTATGCCAATTTTTTCCCGAATCTGATTAATAAATATTACGATTGCATTTGATTTGCTGATATGGGCGGTGAGCTTTCTCAGAGCCTGTGACATCAAACGCGCCTGCAGTCCCACATGTGTATCTCCCATTTCCCCTTCAATTTCAGCCTTAGGCACTAAAGCCGCTACCGAATCAATTACTACCACATCGATAGCACCGCTTCTAACCAAAGCCTCTGCAATTTCCAAGGCCTGTTCACCATTATCAGGCTGTGAAACCAGCAAATTGCTAATATCTACCCCGAGCTTTTTAGCATAAAGCGGATCAAGAGCGTGCTCAGCGTCAATGAATGCCGCCATTCCCCCTTCTTTCTGAGCCTGGGCTATAGAGTGCAGAGCGACGGTAGTTTTACCAGAAGATTCAGGGCCAAATATTTCGACAACTCGTCCTCTCGGTAATCCGCCTACTCCCAAGGCCAAATCCAGAGATATACACCCGGTGGAGATGACCTCTACATTCATTGCAGCGTTTTCTCCCAGTTTCATAATAGAACCCTTGCCAAACTGCTTTTCTATAATTTTAATAGTACTGTTAATAGCATCCACTTTATCTTGGTTTATATCTTTTACGTTCAAACCTTTCCCCCTCCTCAAACATATGTTCGTTATTGAAATTATAGTTTAGGCTAACTGTTAATGTCAATGCAAATTTAGCCGTTTAAATTAAAAGTCTCCAAAACAGAATATACTGGTCCATCCGGATTAAGGCTGCTCTTCATTAAATGAAATTTTTCCACCTTAAACGATATCAGTTTTTCTTTCCTAGCCATCCCCTCAACCTTTTTTTGCACTTCATGAATCTTATTATCGGAGCGAAATCTTCCCAAAGTAAGATGAAAGCGATGTTCCTTTTCCTCCTCAAATCCTAATGATGATAGGTAGGCATCTACCCTCTCACTCATAAACTCAGCCTTTTCTACCTCACCCTTAATTCCTATCCATATAACCCGCGGCCTTATACGATTAGGAAAAAAACCTATACCACCTGCCGAGAGGTGAAATGCAGGCGATGAATCAGCAGCCAGTGTCAGATTTTCCTTTATAGCGGGGAGTTTTTCTTCATTCACCTCACCTAAAAACTTAACAGTTAAATGATAATTTTTATATTCAACCCACTTTACATCGGCCATGGTTGAACCTAGTTCATTTCTAACCATTCGCGCATGCTGCTTAACACTATCAGGAACCGATATGGCTGCAAACAGTCTCATTCTCTACACCTCCGGATGATTTTTTATTTAAACTCAATGTGTCTCCTCAGTAGGTCCAGAGCAGATTTTGCTGATAATATTCTAATAAGATCTCTATCCAATCCAAATCTTAATTCTTTAACATCACAACCATCATTATAGGCCAGAGCTATATAAACAAGTCCTACTGGTTTCTCTGAACTACCGCCATCAGGGCCGGCAATCCCAGTAATCGAAAGTGCAAAGTCGGCTCCAGAGGTTTTAAGCATCCCCTGTGCCATTTCTCGGGCAGTCTCTCGGCTGACAGCTCCATATGTTTTCAGAGTTTCTTCCTTGACTCCTAATATAATTTGCTTGGCTTCATTAGAATAAGAAATGATTCCACCCCAAAAATAGTTCGAGCTGCCTGGTAAATCAGTAATTAGCTTACCCAGCAATCCACCAGTACAGGACTCAGCCACAGCGAGTTTCCCCCCCCGTGAACTAAGCAAACGGCCTATCTTTGAAATCATAGTTTCATCATCAAACGCAAAGACATTTCTACCCATTTTCTCAACGATTTTTGTGACGAGGCTGTTTAAATCACTATTGCTGTCCTTGTCCTCACTTTCTTCCGCTGTCAAACGAATATGGACCTCACCATCTACAGCCAATAGTGCCATTGAGCAGCCATCCAGACTGTTAACTAATTTGCCAAGCCTCTCCTCTACTTGTGATTCACCCAGTCCAAAAATTTTGATATTCTTTCTTATTGTTTTAGGTATATCAAGTGCAAAATCCCCTTTTAACAGCGGCTCGACTTCAAGCAAATACATATTTTGCATTTCCCGGGGTGGCCCCGGCAGCAGTATTACTATTTTGTCGTTTTTTTTCAAATACATGCCGGGAGCGGTACCTTTAATGTTAGAAAGCACAATGGCTTCCCCCGGAAACATAGCTTGCCTGAGGTTGTTTTCTGGCATAATGCGGTTTCGATGTCCGAAATAATCCCGTAAGCGATTTTCTTCTTCCTTCCTAATTTCCAAATTACAACCCATTATTTCGCAAACGACTACCTTGGTCAAATCATCAAAAGTAGGTCCTAAACCCCCGGTGCTTATAATAATATCTGCGGATTCAATTGCGGCAATAAATGCCTTCGATAACTGTTCATGATCGTCTCCCACTGTACTCTTGCCAATTACCTTTATACCCAGTCCCATTAACCTCTGCGACAAAAATACTGAATTACTGTCCTGGGTAGTTCCAGCTAACAACTCAGTTCCGGTTGATATTATAAATGCATTCTTCAAATCAATAACACTCCCTGCCTAATTTCCATAATAATACCTATTTATAGGCTTTAATATACATTTATCTATGCCTGTTTTTATTATTATAAGCAATTTTCACCTTTCTGGCTCTAGCTTATGATAACACCGAAACAAAAGGTGAATTTATTATTGACGAAGTCAGAGGGTGAAACTATAATAATAAAAAGATGTATTAGTTTAGATGAGATGAGATTGATAAGTACAATTTAATATGAGATGAGTTAGAAGAGACGAGATGAGGAGAGACTGAGATGAGTAGAGAGCGGATTAATTATGCCGGCACTCATTTGGGTGCTGGTTTTTATTTTCCTAATTATAAACATGTTATGGCAGAATTCTGTTTGCCGGATTTTGAACTTTTCACCTATTTTGCCAGCCTGGATCAAGAAAAACATGAATATATGTTCTTTCTGGAAAGCCTGACAGGAGATGAGAATGCCAGATATTCTATTCTGGGATTTCATTCCCTTCTGCAATTGGATACCCGAGCCGGATTGGTAAGCATATCAAGCAACTCAACTACCCAATGTCTACAAATGAATATATTAGAAGCTTTGCGTAATATATTGCAGGCTCAATCACCTGAGGCAACACTGCCTGCCGGTTACTTCTTCGGAGGTATGGTTGGTTATTGGGGTTATGACCTGGCTCTTGAAATCGAAGGTATTAAGCGTATAAGCCGTCCTGCTCCATCCCTTCCCGATGCCGCATTCTTTTTGCCGGGAATCGTAGTGGTTCAAGACCGCTTAACTTCCTCAATTCAGGTATTTGGGTATTACAGCCAGGATGGTGAGAGCGACTCGGCCATTCGCAAATTGGCTGATGATACGGTACTGTCCATCAAGGCCTCTTGCGGTTATACTGCCTCTTCGCCCGTCAGCAAATCTGGCCGGGTTCAAGAAGACAGCGATTTTTCCAGTAACACCACCCAATCGGATTTTGAAAATATGGTGATCGAAGCCCAAAAACATATTGTTCGTGGTGACATTTTTCAGGCCGTGCTTTCCCAGAGATGGAAAAAACCTACTCAGGCTGATCCCTTTGAGGTTTATACAGAGCTGCGGCGGTTAAACCCTTCCCCCTATATGTTTTACCTCCATTTCCCGGGCTATACCCTGGTAGGTTCATCTCCTGAAATGCTGGTCAAAGTTAATAAAGATCGTATACAAACGCGGCCTATTGCAGGTACCAGACCGGTAACCCACAACGAGGAACAAGATGCGATTTTACGTAAGGAATTGGCAGATGACCCCAAAGAACAGGCCGAACACATAATGCTGGTTGACCTGGGACGTAATGATGTAGGTAAAGTTAGTCAACCAGGAACTGTTCAAGTTAAGCAATTTATGAAAGTAGAGGCTTTTTCCCACGTGGTTCATCTAGTTTCAGAAGTGGAAGGTAAGCTTAAAGAAGGAGAAGACGGATTATCAGCCCTGCAGGCATGTTACCCCGCCGGCACCCTTTCCGGAGCACCTAAAAGACGTGCCATGGAGATTATAGATAAACTTGAAAAAGATAACCGGGGCCCATATGGGGGGGCAGTTGGTTACCTTGGGCTTAATGGCTGTTTGGACTCCTGTATAACCATCCGATCAATACTTTTCCATAATGGATGCTGCTATCTGCAGGCAGGGGCAGGCATCGTAGCAGATTCCTCTCCCCCCAGTGAATATCAGGAGACAGTAAATAAAGCCAGGGCTCTAATGGTAGCAGTTCAGAACGTGGAGGGAAGAATATGATACTGGTAATTGATAATTATGACTCCTTTACCTATAACCTGGTTCAATACCTGGAGGAACTTGGAGCTGCGGTTGTAGTTTTTAAAAATGATCAGTTGAGCTGTGAGGATATTGAAATGATGAAGCCGGATGGCATAGTAATATCCCCGGGGCCAGGTAACCCTGACGAAGCTGGAATATGCCTGGAGGCTATTAAAAGGTTTGCAGGACAGTATCCGATACTGGGAGTCTGTCTGGGACATCAGGCCATAGCTCAATCCTTCGGTGCTGATGTCGTTATCAATTGGCGTATGATGCATGGCAAAGTATCAGCTATACATCATGATGGCCAAGGAGTCCTGCGGGGGGTAAAAAATCCATTTGATGCAACCCGTTATCATTCCCTTGTAGTTGATGTATCTAGTTTACCAGCATGCTTGGAGGTCTCCGCCTTGAGTGGAGAAGGAGAAATTATGGGAATCAGGCATCGTCAGTACCCTGTAGAAGGGGTCCAATTTCATCCCGAATCGATTTTAACCGAGTATGGCAAGGACATTGTATTAAACTTTCTGGACAGTACAGGAACATTATTATCAAACTACAATTCAGTTGAGATGAGAAGAGAGGAGAAGAGAAAATGTTTATAAATTATTTAAGAAGAGTAATTGATGGAGGAAACTTAACTAGCTCTGAGGCCTACGAAGTGATAAATCTATTGCTTACGGAAGAGATATCGGAAAATCAGGTAGCCGCTTTCTTTGCCGCGCTGCGTATGCGCCGGGAAACTGGAGATGAATTATATGGTTTTGCCAGTGCATTATTAGAAAAAGCTATCAAGTATGAAGGTATGGAAGAATTGCTGGATACGTGCGGAACCGGAGGCGGAGGTCAAAAAACCTTCAATATTTCCACTGCCGCAGCTATTGTCTGCGCCGCCTGCGGAGTACGGGTAGCCAAACACGGTAATCGAGCTGTTACGAGCCAGACTGGTAGTGCCGATGTGTTAGAAGCACTGGGAGTCAGAGTAGATCTTAATATGGATGAAGCCCGCCGGGCTCTGGAAGAAGTTGGTATTGCTTTCTTATTTGCACCCAATTATCACCCTGTTATGAAAAAGTTTGGTCCTATGCGGCGCAGCCTTGGAATATCCACAGCCTTTAATTTCTTAGGACCGCTTATTAACCCCTTTTGCCCTTCTTACCAGATACTTGGGGTCTCCGACCCTGCCATGATGGAACCGGTGGCTACGGCACTATATAAATTAGGCAGGAAAAAGGCTCTTGTTGTCCATGCATTAAACAGTATGGATGAAATTAGCCATGTCGGAATTACCAGGTTGGCCCGGGTGGATGAAACCGGGGTTGTCCGAGAAGACCTTGATCCGGCCAAACTCGGATTTACCGCTGCTGACCTTAATGGTATAGCTGGTGGAACAGCAGTTGACAATGCCAAACTGATTAGAGACATTATGTCTGGAAAACCAGGCCCAGCCCGTGATGTGGTTATCTTAAACGCAGCGGCTGCTCTTATGGCAGCCAACAAGGCCAATGATATGCCTGCTGGAGTAGCCATGGCTGCTGAAGCCATTGATTCAGGCCGCGCAGCAGATAAATTACTGCAAATGATGCTTTTTACTCAAGAGAGCAGGATTGAGAAATGCTAAACCGCATCGCTGCTGCTAAACAAGAAGATATGGTACGCTGCGGGAGCACGATTATGGAAGAATTCGCTTACAGTGATAAACTTCCTGCCATCCGTAAGTTTACAGATATATTTGCCCCTGATCATAGGGTAAACCTGATTGCTGAAGTTAAAAAAGCCTCTCCAAGCAAAGGAGTTTTTATAGAAGATTTTGATCCAGTCAGTCTGGCGGTTACTTATCAAGATAATAAAGCTGGTGCGGTTTCAGTTATAACTGAAGAAAGGTTTTTTCAAGGAAATCCCCGCTTTATACGCGAAGTCAAAACGGCAGTTCAAATCCCTATCCTGCGCAAGGATTTTATTATAGACGAACGTCAGATCTATGAAAGTCGTTTGCTGGGCGCGGATGCTGTTCTATTAATCACCCGGTTGTTACCCGGCCGTTTATTAAGGTTTGTAGAACTAGCCCAGGAGTTAGGATTAGAACCCCTGGTTGAAACCCATAATGAGGAAGAATTAAAGCAAACTCTGGATACCCCAGTACGAGTAATTGGAATAAATAACCGAAACCTTCAGGATTTCTCCGTTGATATCAAGGTTTGTCTGGATTTAATAACTCAGGTTCCTGATAGTATTTATTGTATCGCAGAAAGCGGTATCTTTAGTACCGCAGACATGTTAACTCTGGAAGGCCATGGTTTCCGGGGAGCTCTGGTGGGGGAAGCACTTGTGACCGCTGCCAATATCGGTGCAAAAGTAAGAGAACTGGCAGATTACCGGGGTGTCAAATATGACAAACGTTAAGATATGTGGTATACGCTCATTGCAGGATGCTCTATGGGCGGTAAACGCCGGGGCCTGGGCGGTAGGTTTTGTTTTTGCCCCTTCCCGGCGCCAGATCACAGCTGAACAGGCTGGGAAAATTATACGGGGGCTTCCCCCTTCAGTTCATAAAGTAGGGGTTTTTGTAGACATGAAATTCGAATCGGTTAAAGACATAATATCCGAGACCGGTATCGATATCCTGCAGTTACATGGTCAGGAAAGTCCAGAGTACTGCCAGGAGTGTAACTTGCCGATTATCAAGTCTTTCCAGGTCTGTGATGAGAATTCACTGACAGCGGTAGAAAAGTACACCGTATTTGCCCATCTTTTTGACACATACGTACCGGGCAGTCATGGTGGAAGTGGGATAACCTTTAATTGGCGGTACCTCGAAAATCTGCATCCTGGCCTGCGGATAATTCTGGCGGGAGGATTGAGCCCAGGAAACGTAGTTAACGCAATCCGTCAGGTAAAACCCTTTGCGGTTGACGTATCCAGTGGAGTGGAGATATCAGGACATAAAGATTCTCAGTTGATACAAGATTTCATTCGCCAAGCGCACAATACTAAAGGCGAAACCCTTAATGAACGATGGTGAAGCTCAAGAGTAGTTAGACAAGGGCAGCAGCCAGTATGCCGGAGAGAAAACCCGGTTACTGCATGAATTATATAGTATTATGTCCGGTGTAAAACAAGCGGCAAAATAAACTTCCCAGGAGGGTTAACAATACAGGCGGGAGGAATTGTAATGGAGGCCTTGAAATTAGCTGGCCGTGAAGAACCGAGTCAGCATACAATAGTAGAAATAAACAGTCCAAAAGGTCCGGTACTAATTGGGGAAGGTTACTGTACCATTATTGCTGGTCCCTGCGCAGTAGAAAATCGGGACGAATACCTAATGATCGCTAAGGCATTACAGGAGATGGGAGTTCATATACTGCGCGGAGGAGCCTTTAAGCCTAGAACTTCTCCTTATTCCTTTATGGGTTTGGGGCTGGAAGGACTGAAAATACTTGCTGAAGCACGAGAGTTAACCGGCCTTCCGGTGGTTACCGAGGTCATGGACACCAGAGATATAGACCTGATATGCAACTATGCAGATATTCTACAGGTGGGCAGCCGTAATATGCAGAATTTTCGTCTTTTGCAGGAGGTAGGACAAATTGATAAACCGGTAATTCTAAAAAGAGGATTATCTTCAACTATCGAGGAATGGCTCCTGGCAGCAGAATATATACTATCCTCCGGTAATCAAAAACTTATCCTCTGCGAAAGAGGTATTCGCACCTTCGAAAATTATACCCGCAATACCGTTGACATTGGAGCAGTATCGGTAATCAAGACTCTTTCCCATCTACCGATCATTGTTGACCCCAGTCATGCCACAGGACGTTGGGAGATCGTAAAACCAGTAGCGAAGGCTGCGGTTGTAGCCGGAGCCGACGGATTGATGGTTGAAGTCCACCCTTATCCCGAACGGGCACTATCTGACGGCAAACAATCCTTGACCCCCGATAACTTTTCTCGCCTCTGGGCAGAAGTTAAGAGACTGGCAGACGTCGAAGGTAAATGCTATTAGTGATATTAGGTGAAACTCAGACGTGGATTTTAAACTTTTTAAAATATTCTATCCCCGAAATAACTGTTATTGCTACTGCGATATACATGACCCATTCTCCCAGAGCTAGTGCCGCCAATGGATGGTATAAGTTCTGAACTATAATTAATAATACCGCCATTACTTGACTAATTGTCTTTAATTTACCCAATTTGCTGGCAGGAATTATTATACCCTCCTCTGCCTTAACGACGCGCAGCCCGGTTACTGCAAATTCTCTGCCAATGATTACTATGGCGATCCATCCAGGTATTCTACCCAGTTCAACCAAGCTTATTAAAGCCGCAGTAATCAACAGTTTATCAGCCAGGGGATCAAGTATGGCACCCAGCTTGGTTGTCTGCTTCCATTTTCGTGCCAGATATCCATCCAGGCTGTCTGTTAAGGCTGCAATCACGAAAATGGCTGCCGCCAATGAACCGCCATAAGGGATTCTGGTTAACATTAAAACCACAAATATCGGAACCAATATAATTCTTAAAATGGTTAGTTTATTCGGAATATTCATTAATGGGCTCCCCAATCATGTCATAGTTTCGAATCCCTTTTAAATGAACGTTTACAATACTTCCTTTGACCAATTTAGATTCACTTTTAACCATTGTAATCCCATCAACCTCAGGGGCCTGAAAATAACCACGGCCAACGTAAAGATTCTTCGATAGATGAGAGGATATTAATATCTTCTCATCTTTATTTATTCTGCTCATATTTTTCTTGCGAGTTATACGTTTCTGTAATCTCATTATGCTATCCCGCCTCTGCTGTTTAACCTCCTCAGGAACCTGTCCAGGCATTGTATAGGCGGTGGTACCTTCTTCGGGAGCAAAAGAAAAGGCTCCCAGCCAGTCAAACTCTGTTTCCCCCACAAAGTCGTACAACAATTTAAAATCATCTTCACTTTCACCTGGAAATCCCAACATAACAGTTGTCCTTAATACCAGGTTATTAACTTTTTCTTTCAAACTCTTCATCAAATAGTTAAGCTGATCACAGTTGTGCTTTCTATTCATATTTTTTAAAACATTATTGGCGGCATGTTGTACAGGTATATCGAGATAAGGTAAAACCTTATTCTCCTTTGCCACGATATCAATAATCTGCTCATCAACATGTGCAGGATGTAGATACATTAAACGGATCCATTCCAGTTCGTCAATTGTAACCAATTCTTTTAGGAGATTGGGCAGATCGCCTGATCCGACTAAGTCAGCCCCATACATGGCTGTATCCTGTCCCACCACAACCAGCTCGCGTATGCCACCAGCCACTAATTCACGAGCTTCCTGAATCACTTCATCACGCGGACGGGAGCGTAAGTTTCCTCTAATCAAAGGTATCGCACAGTAGCTGCAGCGATTATTGCAGCCTTCAGTTATCTTTAGATAAGCTGATCCTGCTGGGGTAGTAAGAACTCTTGGCCCCTTTTCCATAAAGACTTCAGATGGTTTGGCCAGCAAGGCAACTCTCTCCCCTGCCTGTATCCTTTGCACAGCATTATCAATATCAGTAAAAGATGAGATACCCACAATCCCATCCAATTCAGGCATCTCATCAAGTAATTCCTCACCGTACCTCTGAACTAAACAGCCCGTAGCCAATAAGTACTGCAAACGGCCTGCTGCTTTCATCTTTCCGGTTTCAATGATGGTGTTGATTGCTTCTTCTTTTGCCTCGTTGATAAATCCACACGTATTAATAATAATAATATCAGCTTTTTCAAGCCCATTAACAATTTTGTAACCAGACTTCTTCATTATGGCAATCATAATTTCCGTATCCACCTGGTTCTTAGAACAACCTAAACTAATAAAACCAATATTCACTTATGGATACTCCTATTCATTGACGCTGTTAATATCATATTGTTTTTCTATTACCTGTCCAGATTCGCCCAATGGAGCAAGCTTCTTATTATTTAAGCTCAAATCGATTCCCCCGGCATTACCAGCTCTAATTATAATTGACTTATTGGCGGCAAAAGATTGCTTCTGACCAGTAGTCATAATACCCGTGTATTGGTCTATACCATCAACGCGGATATTCAGCCAGCAATTCTCCTTGGCATCAATAGCCAGTACCAGCTTATCTGTCACTAATTTTTGACCTTGATTATTCTGAGTCTGATTATTTTGATTTGCCTTTGGTTCTTGAACTGATGGCGGTTGGGCAGCTCCTCGTTGACTTATATAAGGAACCAGGTAGTTGCCAGCCCACACCACAATGAACAGGAACAAAGCACCACTTATTATGTTCTTAATTGGAAACTTAACATCTTTGGTTGTCTTTTTTTCTTTGATAACTATTTCCTTATCTGGTTTATTTTTGTAGGCCAGACTCTGAAATTCGTTAACTAAAGCCTCAGAGTCCATCTTTAAAAACTGAGCATAGCGTGTAACAAAACCCGTTGCATAAACCCGAGGCGGAAGAATAGCAAAGTCTTCTTCTTCCAGGGCATTAAGATATAGTTTGCGTATCTTGGTTTCCTCAGATACCACATTCAGATCTAAACCTTGTTTTTCCCTTTCTACTCTTAACTTTTGTCCAAAGCCGCTAATGTCAATCACCCCTACATTTGGTGTAATATTATTGTCCGCTTCCAGTGTGGGCTGTCCCACTGGCAATTCTTATAGCTTGTCTCATCGGATACCCTGTAGATAAGCCGTATACCAGACCTGCCAAAAAGAGGTGCAAATCTCTCTCACTATTAAAACTCTGGTTGGGTGGTAATGGATAATCGCTTACCCCTTGGGAATTAACCAATATCATAATATTGCTTCCATCAGTTATTATACAATTTTGTGTTCCGGCTTCAACCATTTCCTGAGCTTTTTTGACATAAAAATCATAATCTTTTAGATCCGCTACCCCCATCGCGAGCAGGTTATATTTATTTAGGAAACTGGGAATGTCATCACTGGCAAACCATGACCCACATAAACAGGGAACTTGGTCTGTCTTCCCAGATATTCTCATACTCATAAACTCTTGAAAATCAGGCTCTACAATCAACCAATCACAATTAGATGCCACCCATTCACGGGCTTCAATGGCCTGTTGGAATTCCAACTTACTATAACCTTCTACCAAACATAAGCCTTTATTGGAAATAACTTTTTTACATGTCCTTTTTTCAGGATGTCGGTAGATGTTGGCTATATCCACTTCCTGTGCTTTTAACTGATTTAAAATACTACTCCCTAAATCGTCGTTACCAACGACCGTAATCAGTTTAGTTTTTACACCGTAGCCTGCCAATGCCCTACATACTTCCTCCGCAAACCCAGAATACTTCATATCTATTAAAGTATTTTCATGCTCATCCTCTATCTTAATTTCAAGATAAACCTGACCAACAACCACGATGGAAACCTTTTTATTGAAAACATAACCCTTACCCAGGATAATTCCTTTTTTCATTAGATTGGATATATGTACAGCTACAGACGAACGACTAATGCCAAAATGAAGCGCCAGTTCTTCCTGGGAAATAAGCGGCTCCTTTTGAAGAGCCTCTGCTATTTGCCTCTCCCTTGTGGTTAGCCTCATGCCGTCCCTCCACGATTAGCTAATAAACTATATTTAAACTATACTATCATAGTTTATTATTTGCGTATAGTTTTTCCAACTGTTCTTCATCTATTAATATCTCACGTTTCTTATTTGTATCGGCTTCCGAGACTATTCCCCGCTCCTCCATAAGATCCATAAGCCGGGCCGCACGTGCATAACCAACGCGCAGTTTACGTTGTATGAAAGATACCGAGGCTTTTTGGTTCTCTACCAAAACCCTTACTGCTTCCCAGAACAGCTCGTCTCCATAGTCTGAATCCAAATGTTCCAGGGATGATTCTATCTCATGGAATTGGTCTACATTTTCGACTGCCAGTATCTGTTCCTTAATAAAGTTTACTGTTGTTTCTATATCCCGGTCAGATACGAAAGCCCCTTGTACCCTAAATGGTTTAACTGCTCCCACTGGTGAAAACAACATATCACCTTTACCCAGAAGCTTCTCAGCTCCGCCAATGTCCAAAATAGTTCTGGAATCAGTCTGGGATGAGACTGCAAAGGCAATTCGTGACGGTATGTTGGCCTTTATTATTCCTGTCACTACATCAACTGAAGGCCTCTGAGTCGCAACAATCAGATGTATACCTGCCGCTCTTGCCATCTGTGCCAGTCTGCAGATAGAATCTTCTACTTCAACCGGGGCAACCATCATGAGGTCAGCCAATTCATCAATAATTATGACTATAAACGGCAAAGCGGGTGCACCTTGATTGTAGCGATATATATCACGGACTCCCTTATCAGCAAACATTTTATAGCGTTTTTCCATCTCAGTAGTCATCCACCGCAAAACCACTGAAGCCTTCTTGGCATCAGTTACCACAGGTGTCATAAGATGGGGTATACCATTATAAATGGTTAGTTCCACCATTTTAGGATCAATAAAAACGAGCTTCAATTCTTCTGGTGAGGCATTGTACAGCAGACTCATAATAATGCTATTTAAGCAGACACTCTTTCCTGAACCGGTTGAACCAGCTATAAGCAAATGCGGCATATCGCTTAATTTGGCTACTACGGGATTTCCTCCTATATCTTCCCCCAAGGCAAAAGCCAGAGGGCTGTTTAATTTCTTAAAGGACCCGGACCCCAGAAGGCTGCGAAGACCCACACTGCCTACCTTGGAACTGGGTACTTCTATTCCAATAGCCGATTTGCCTGGAATAGGAGCCTCGATTCGTATACCGGGGGCAGCTAAATTCAACTGCAAATCGTCGGTAAGACTGATAATCTTGCTTACCTTAACCCCCGGAGCGGGAGTAAGTTCATAACGCGTAACAGCCGGGCCGCAGCTAACCTGATTAACTTTTACGCTGACTCCAAAGCTGGCAAAAGTCTCTTCCAGAACTGCTATACTATCTTTGATGTTCTTCTTATCTATGGTTCTATCACTTTCTACAATGGTTAGCATTTCATAAGAAGGCTTGATGTAGTGGTTCATTTCTTCCCTGCCAGCCCGATAAACCAACTCCAAATTGCTGCTTGTTCTTGTTTTCTCCGGCTTAAACTCCTTAATCGGTGGATCAGCTGTTTGTCTTCGCACTCTTGGTAAATCTTCACTGACAGCAACTGATTCGCTGGCCGGATTTATGATAACCGCTTCTGGCTCAGGAGCAGCAGGAATTGGGGTTTCCTCTTCATAATAAATAATTGAATTAAGTTTCCCCTTAAAAATTTCGGCATTTTTCCATACAATTGCAGTGATTTCCGATAATGATTTTTCCAGAATCATTATTAAGGATAATATAGCAAAAAGGATAAGAAGAATCGATGTCCCCAATTTCCCGAGCAGCCGCGTAAGGATATATGCCAAACCACCACCTGCATAACCGCCGCCCATTCCCTTGAGCGCAGCATCCCAGGCATCCAGTCCCAGTGGAATATCGCTGATACTTGTGTATATAAGCACGGTTAAGGCCAACAAAGTCAGCCCCCACATCCGCATTGACCACCATTTCTTATATATACTTATATGAATAGACCAGAAAAGCAGGTAGAACGGAGCCATCATCGCGGCTTTACCGAATAAGCTTTGCAGACCACTCGTCAGATAAGTGCCTAAGAGGCCGATAAACTGCGTATCGTCCGGCATCCCCTGGGAGTTCCTTATGCTTATCATCATAAATACTGCCACCATGAATAATACCACTGAAATAACTTCAGCCCGAATGGTTGTCCTTATAGTAGTTTCGGTGGGAGACACGACAGCAGCTGTAGGTTTTTTCTGAATGCGTTTTTTTGCCATTTTTAATAATCACCTTTTAAATCAATCATAGCATTTACCAAAACATAGACTTCGCCTGTGCTAGCCCTAATTCCTTCAATTTATTTATGAAAAAATAAAAACAGGTACTGATAGCACAGACCTGTTTAATAAATCATTATGTAATAACTGTTAACCATAATATTAAAGCTATCACATAATAATCATTCGTATACTGCCTTTTAAAAGAAGAAATACGCCCCAATAGTAATTGCTCCGACAACCCAGCAATAATATGAAAAGACCGATAGACGGCCATTGCGCACCAGCTTCATAACAATCTTAATAGCGAGATAGCCGAATATTGCGGCTGCTAACATTCCAACCATATAAGGTATTGAATTTGCATTTATAACTTCACCGGCTGAGAAATCTTTCAATTGGACCAGTCCGGCCCCTAAAATAACCGGAATTGCAACCAGGAAAGAATATCTTGCAGCAAAAGTACGGTCAAGTCCAGCTAGAAGACCACCTGCTATGGTAGAACCAGAACGGGAAATTCCCGGAACGATAGCAATCCCCTGGAGTAAACCTATGAACAATACGTCCAGGTAACTGGTTTCTCGCACTTCCTTCATATTTAGTGACTTGTCAGCGATGGCTTCTGAAGCTTTTAAGACTACTCCGGTAATCAGCAATCCAATTCCAACCACCAATAGGGATTCAAAAGCCTTTTCAAATATAGGCTGGAGAAAATAACCCATCAAACCAGCAGGAATACAGCCGACTATAATCAGGTACGTCATTTTCGAGAACGGTTTCTTAATAATTGATAAGATATCTTCCCAAAAAGCTGCAAAAACAGCCAATAGTGTACCGATATGAACGAGAATATCAAATGTCAGCGGACTTCCCTGTATTCCGAAAAGATGTTGAAAAATTACCAGGTGCCCCGAACTGCTGACCGGTATAAACTCGGTTAAGCCCTGCACCATACCAAGTATCAATGCCTCTAAAATCGTCAATTAAATAATCCTCCCCTAAAAATTACTTTAGTAATTATAGCACAGCTTAATAAGAAAAATTACTAATAAAAAAGGCACATTCTTTCGAACATGCCGCGTTTTTCTCAGGAGGCATAACACAACCTCCCTTTTAACAGCTTCTCTACATGCCTAATTCGTAAGTAATAACCATACCGGGCTGATACTTTTCGTACATATAATCCATGGGATCGGTGCTTACTACTTCTATAATCCTCATCTGATTAACAGCAATAGGTTCTGCATTAACATATCCACCGGAGGGCAGCTTTATCTGAACCACTTCCCTGGATTCCACACTGTCGATCATCTGCTGGGGATCCGGGAAATATATCATCATTGCAGGATACCTCCCGGCATATTCTTTAGTTCATTTAATTTGATAACTGCGTCATGCAGACCGCCGACCTGATCAATAAGACCGCATTCAACCGCATCCTTACCAACTAGAACTGTCCCTATATCACGGGCTAAATCACCTGTCCTAAACATGAGTTCCCGGAACTTTTTATCACTTACTTTAGAATGCTGAACTACAAAGTTTACCACCCTGTCCTGCATCTTATCCAGATATTCATAAGTCTGAGGTACACCGATAACCAATCCGGTTAGACGAATAGGATGGATAGTCATAGTAGCGGAAGGTGCAATAAACGAATAATCAGAACTTACAGCAATGCTGGAACCTATTGAATGCCCCCCGCCAAGTACTATCGAGACTGTGGGTTTAGAAAGACCGGAAATCATCTCTGCCAATGCCAGCCCCGCTTCTACGTCTCCCCCTACAGTATTCAACACAACCAGCAAACCCTTAATCTGTGGATTTTCCTCAACCGCTACTAACTGGGGTATCACATGCTCATAACGAGTAGTTTTGTTTTGAGGCGGTAAAACCATATGCCCCTCAACCTGTCCGGCAATAGTTAAACAGTGTATATCGCTCTTAAAGCTCGGTATTTCAATCTGTCCAAGTTCTTTGATATTCTCTAATTTTGTATTCTGTTCTGTTTCGTGTGGATTTGGATTTTCTGTCAAGGTGTACATACCCCTTTCATAACCAGAATAAGTTTTTCTTATATTTACCTCTACCAGCAAAAATAATACATGCTACCCACACAGAACAATAAAAAACACCCTGCTGAAATTTCAGCAGGGTGCAATGTCTATAGTAGTCTATTCTGTTTCCATAATAATGGGCATAATCATTGGTCTTCGGCCCGTCTTTTCGTATAAATGTTTTCCAAGTTTATCACGAACCTGTGATTTAATAACTGCCCATTCAGTAATATTTTTTCGTGCACATTGTTCCATAGCTTCCTTGACTTTAGCTTTAGCATTTTCAATTAGCTGTTCAGACTCCCTGACATAGACAAAACCTCGGGTAACAATGTCTGGACCTGATACTATTTCGCCATTTTCCTTACTGATAGACACTACAACTATCATTATCCCATCCTGGGAAAGCTGTCTGCGGTCTCTGAGTACAATATTACCTACATCACCTACGCCCAGTCCATCAACAAGTACTTTTCCGGCAGTAACCTTTCCAGCCACATGTGCTCTTTTCTTACTGATTTCAATAACCTGGCCATTTTCGGCTACAAATATCCGTGAACGGGGTATTCCAAGACTTTCAGCCAATTTGGCATGTTTCATAAGGTGGCGGTACTCTCCATGTACAGGTATAAAGTACCTGGGTTTTATGATATTCAAAATGAGCTTCAGTTCCTCCTGAGAAGCATGCCCTGAAACATGTACACCCATTTCCCTTTCATAAATAACCTCTGCACCCTGTTTAAATAGCAAATCGATTGTCTTGGCAACCAATTTTTCGTTACCTGGTATTGGAGTAGCCGATATGATTACCGTATCTCCCTGCTTAATCCCTACCCACCGGTGATCGGCGGTGGCCATTCTGGTGAGGGCGGACATCGGTTCACCCTGTGAGCCGGTAGTTGCAATCACAATCTTTTCCGGCGGGTACTTGTTTATTTCTTCCATTTCAATAAGAATATCCTCGGGTATATTGATATACCCCAACTGGCTGGATATCTTTATATTGTTGACCATACTTCGGCCTACAATTGCAACCTTGCGGCCATATTTCTCGGCAGTATTAATCACTTGCTGAATACGGTGCACATTGGAGGCAAACGTCGTTACAATAATACGCCCCTCACACCTGCCAAACAGCTCGTTAAAGGTATTTCCGACTACTTTTTCGGACATAGTGAATCCGGTTCTATCGGCGTTAGTACTATCACTGAACATAACCAGTACACCTTTTTCACCGAACTCAGCCAATTTCCGAAAATCGACTACCTGTCCATCTACGGGGGTCTGGTCGAGCTTTATATCGCCGGTATGGAATATAACTCCGAGCGGGGTATGAATAGCTATCCCCATACAATCTGGTATGCTATGACTTACCCGGAAAAACTCAACTTCCAGCGGACCAATTTTAATCTTGTCCCGTGGGCGTACTATATTCAGCTGCACGTTGTCAAGATTGTGTTCTTTAAGTTTTCCTTCCACTATTCCCAGGGTCAATTTGCTGCCATATATAGGCGGGTTAATCTCCTTCAAGACATAGGGAAGAGCACCCACATGGTCCTCATGACCATGTGTAATTAGAATAGCCTTCACCTTGTCCCGGTTTTCTACTAGAAATGTGATGTCAGGTATAACAACATCAATCCCCAGCAGCTCATCCTCGGGAAACATAAGCCCGGAATCAATGACCACAATCGTATCCTGGTATCTGATTGCCATCATGTTCTTACCAATTTCCCCCAATCCGCCCAGGGGAATAATGTTTAACCGTGCATCGTCTGACACTCAAACACCTCCTTTATATTCAATTTTTTCCGTATATAGCAGGAATCCGAACATTACCGCTGTGCTAATTATATCCGAAAAATAGGCGGCATTCAACTTTTATTATTTCTAAAAAATGTTAATTTGTTATATGGCAACAAATTAAAATAGACCCTTATAGGGTCTATTTTATATAATCTTCAATTATATAGCTGATTATTACTATAATAAATGATAGCTATTAAGTAATTTTTTTAGCTGTTCTATTTCGCCTTCAGCAGCATTGCACAAAGGCAGTCTGAAGCCTCCTACATCCTTACCTAATATGTTTAGCGCCTCTTTCACCGGTATTGGATTAGTAGTAATAAATAATCCCTTAAACATGCGGAAGAGGTAATTATGCATTTCCAGGGCACGTTTTACATCGCCAGCTGCGAAAGAATCCAGCATCTGTTTGATTTCTTTACCTACTACATGAGATGCAATACTGACAACTCCTGCAGCTCCCAGTGCCAGCATAGGCAGGGTAAGCGAATCGTCACCGGAATATATAGCCATAGACTCAGGCAGTACATTCTTCAAAAGCGACATCTGATCCATTATGCCGCTGGATTCTTTGATAGCCGTAATATTCTTTATTGCAGCCAGGCGGGCTACCGTTTCTGGCAGCATATTTGTTCCTGATCTGCCGGGAATATTATATAGCATGATCGGAATTGAAACACTTTCAGCTATGGCCCTAAAATGCTGATATAGACCCTCCTGCGAAGGTTTATTATAATACGGGGTCACAACCAAAAGACCATCTACACCAGTCTTCTCAGCTTCCTGGCTCAAAATAATAGATGCCTGAGTATCGTAAGAGCCGGTCCCTGCCCAAACCTCCACGCGGTTCCCAACCCTGGCTTTAACTACAGAAAACAACTGCAGTTTTTCATCCCTGGTAAGCACCGGCGACTCTCCAGTTGTCCCGCAGACAACTATCCCGTCGCTGCCGTTATCGGCCAAATACTCTGCAATCTCACCTGCCCTATCATAATTCACCTGTAAATCAGCATGGTAGGGCGTAACCATTGCCGTTAACATTTTAAGAGCTGCCATATATTCTCGCCACCTTCTAAAAACTATTCATATTCCCCAGTTCAAATTTGTCGTGCAAAGCTTGAACTGCCATTTGCATATGCTCTTTTTTTACCAGGCACCAGATGTTAGTATAGGAATCACCAGCCTGTAATATTGGTATATTATGGTCTGCGAGGGCTTCCACAACCTTATACATAACCCCGGGTATTCCTGTCATAGCCGCTCCTACAATAGCAACCTTGGCACAATTCAGCTCTATTTCCGGAATAAGCTCTATTGCCCGCAAACTCCCATTGGTCTTTGCTGCTTTATCGCTGTTAACCGTAAACATGATGGCCTCTGGCTGTACGGTAATAAAATCTACACTTATTCCCGCCTCAGCCAAACTCCTGAACACCTTTAGCTCAATGGTATTCTTGTCATCAAGCCCGCTGGTAGTAATTTTAATCTGGGCAATATCTGAAGTATATGTTATTCCAGTAATCAATCGATCACTTATAATTCTAACCGGCTCATCCGTTTTACTAATCCGGTTTGAAACCATGGTACCAAGTGTGTCTGTAAATGTAGACCTGATTCTTAAGGGAATTCCCTTTTGCATTGCTATTTCGATAGCACGGGGATGAACTACCTTTGCCCCATCGCGTGCTAACTGGCAAATCTCATTGTAATTAATAGAGTCCAATAATCGCGCATTCTCCACAATACGTGGGTCGGCAGTCATGACCCCCTCAACATCCGTAAATATATCTATAAACTCAGCGTTCAAAGCCACTCCCAGAGCACTGGCAGTGGTATCACTACCACCTCGGCCCAGGGTAGTTAATTCACCATTCTCTCCTATTCCCTGGAACCCGGCAACTACTGCCACCAAACCGTCCTTAAGACATTCCATAAGCTTCTGGGGATTTACATAACGGATATGGGCGTTGCCGTAATTGCCGTCAGTCACAATCCCTGCCTGTTCGCCATTAAGGAACCTGGCCTTTATTCCCTGGGCAGTTAATTGGTTAGCTAGTAAAACACCACATATAGTTTCGCCGCAGGACATTAATATATCTAATTCACGAGGTAATGGATCAGGGTTTACTTCCTTAATAAGGTTGATCAGAGTATCGGTAGCATAAGCGGCACTTTCCCTTCCCATCGCTGACACAACTACCACCAGTGCATAACCGGCTTGTTGATTAGCAGCAACGATATCACATACTCTTGATCTTGCCTCAGTAGTCGCCAGCGATGTCCCGCCAAACTTCTGAACCAGAATCCTCAATATACAACACTTCCTAATATAGGTTTTTATCAACAACTATCTCCGCTATCTGGATTGCGTTAGTAGCTGCGCCCTTTCTAATCTGATCTGCGCAGACCCAGAATGCCAGACCATTATCGACTGATATATCCCTTCTAATCCTGCCTACATACACCTCATCCGTATTCGAAGAGTATAGGGGCATAGGATAAAGATTAGCAGCAGGGTTATCATGTACAACAACACCTGGTGCATTAGCTAAAATTCTCCTGACTTCTTCTATACTAAGATTCTTTTCTGTTTCCATGTTAATAGATTCCGAATGGCTCCTGAAAACTGGCACCCTAACAGCAGTAGGTGCAATTTTTAAATCTGGAGCATGCATAATTTTTCTAGTCTCCCAAACCATCTTCATTTCTTCGCGAGTATAATCTTCTTCCACAAAAACATCTATATGCGGAATTAAATTAAAGGCGATCTGATGTTGAAATACCTCAGGAGTTACTTCTCTATGTTCCAGGTAATCCTTGGCATGCCTTTCAAGTTCATCAATACCTGCCTTACCGGCACCAGAAACCGCCTGATATGTTGATACAATTACCCTTTTAAGGCCGGCAGCCTGGTGAATAGGGTTAATTGCAACCACCATAATAATAGTAGAACAATTAGGATTGGCAATGATTCCATGGTGGGCAGCAATATCCATGGGATTAACCTCTGGCACCACCAGCGGTACGTTTTCATCTAAACGGAAAGCATAACTGTTATCAATTACCACACAGTTATTTTCTACCGCCACAGGTGCCAGCTGCTTGCTTATATCATTTCCTACTGCAAATAAAGCTATATCTGATTGTTTAAACGCTTCAGAATCAGCCCTTCTTACAGTAATGGTTTCGCCTTTAAACTTTATCTTAGTCCCTTCTTCGCGAGGGTCGGCCAAACATAAGATTTCTTTTACCTTAAAATTCCTCTCTTCTAAAACCTTAAGCATTTCCTGCCCTACTGCTCCTGTAGCCCCTACTACTGCTAATTTTACGCCTTCTGCCACAACTAAAACCTCCTACCTTGCGTTCGAACGATTTAATTTTTCCTAATATTCTAACACAACCAATTAGACAACTACAATGATCCTAGTAAAAGTGGTTGAATTTGTTTTCCCTGTAACGCACAGATGGAGGTATCAACTACCAGTTCAAGATTAGAAAGTAAAGAATTTGCTTTCTGGTAGGGGTCATCCTGACGGAAAGGTACAAAATAAATATTCTTCATATTCAATAGCAAACCAAGGTTGCGGGCATTGATGCCCAATGCATCATTAGTAGAAATAGCGATTACAACCGGTCTCTGATTTCTTAAATGAGCCTTAATTGCCATTAAAGCAGGGGTATCAACTATACCATTGGCAAGTTTTGCTATCGTGTTTCCGGTTGCGGGTATAACCACTATTATATCAAGCTTTTTTTGCGGACCTATGGGTTCTGCCCCAACAATGGTATTAATAACAGGATTATCTGTTACCTGTTTTAAAAAATCCATTAATTCTGAAACTTGATAAAACCTGTTATCAGTTTCATCAACTGTATAGGATACGATGGGATAGATCTGTGCCCCTTCCGCTTTTAAATTTTCAATTTGGGGTAAGGCCTCTCCCATCGTACAATGCGAACCGGTGAGCACTACGCCGACTCTTACGCCTGTCAATCGTTCCTCTTGCACTATATACACCTCCTTGCTAACCGTATAGCAAGTCTTTTTCAAGTTTGCCTAACTCATTGATAAGAAGCCGGGGGATTACATCTGCCAGAATTTTACCGGCACAAACCGGGGCAACTTTGCCGGGAAGCCCAGGAGCTAAAATTGCCTTAAGTCCAAAGGTATTAGCTGCTTCAAAATCCGTCCCCCCAGGTTGGGTAGCAAGGTCAATTATTAGTACGTCAGGATTTGCATATTTTAATATACTGCTGTCAAGTACCATAGTCGGTACTGTATTAAATACTATATTGGTATTATTCATGATTTCATGCAGATCATCATATCCAGCCCGATGGCATCCCATTTCGTAAGCCCGAGCCAACTGTCCCGAATTCCGCGCTACCACAGTTACATCAGAACCTAATGCCTTTAAGGTCCTGGCCATAGTGATCCCAACTCTCCCAAACCCAATGACACAGGTCTTGCTGCCATGAATAGTGATGGCGGTTTCTTCCATCGCAATTTGAACCGCACCTTCTGCAGTAGGAATTGAATTGAGTACAGCTATTTCGTCCATCTCCACTATTTCCATCAAGTTCAGATCGTATTTTTCAGACCACTCCTTAAGGAACTTTCGTGCTGCACCTATAACAATCACGGCATGATGTGCAACGCTGGCTATAGCCTTCTCTGTTAACAACAATTCCTGTTCTGCATATACGGCTCTTATCACCCCTTTCTCATTGGTACCAGGCAGTGGTAATATAAGCACTTCTGTATCCTTACAGGCTTCCTCAACACTATTGACTACAAATGCACCATGACCTACCTTTTCACGTGGGAATCCAGCTACTACAACCGTTGCTCCTGACTTCACCAGTTCTGATACCAGAATTAGCTCCCGATCATCTCCCCCCACCACGGCGATCTTAATTCCAGAAAGAATTGAACACACCATTAGCCCTCCTCTGGGTTTTTACTTTGTAACTATAGTTAATAGCATTATATGTACTTCGCACAGAACGGTGTCTGTCCCATGAACTCAGGCATCGCAACTACTCCGGACAAAAAAAAGAGAGCCTTAGCTCTCTTTTGCCGATATTACTTAAGTTGTAGAGGATTTTTTACAGTAGTTTCTCCAGACCGTAAACCAGACCCTTCATTTCCATCATTTTCTTAACCGTCATTATTACTCCCGGCATAAAGCCTACTCTATCAAAAGAATCGTGCCGTATTCTCAAACTTTGCCCTACTCCGCCGAAAATAACTTCCTGGTGGGCTACAAATCCCGGCAGTCTGACACTGTGAATTCTAATCCCGTTTACTTCTCCGCCTCTGGATCCGGGTATTTTTTCAAATTCCCGGCTGTTCCGGGCTGAATTACGAACGCGTTCAGAAGTTATCATCTCTGCCGTTTTTATAGCGGTACCGGAGGGAGCATCTATTTTCTGGTCATGATGCATTTCTATAATCTCCACATCTGGAAAATACTTAGCTGCTTCCTGGGCCAGCTTCATCATCAAAACTGCTCCAATAGCAAAGTTCGGTATTACGGCTATTCCAACCTTATTCTCCAGGGCTAACTTCTCCAGTTGCTTTAACTCTACTTCATTTAAACCGGTTGTTCCTACAACGCAGCTTATCTGGTGTTTTATAGCTGTTTTAGCATTGTTATAGACGGCCTGCGGATTGGTAAAATCGACCATCATATCCGGGCGGGTCATTTCTATCAACCGATCCAGGTCATTTTCCACCTTAAAAGGCATGTCTTTGCCAGCGCCGCCTAATTCTCCTCTGGCCTTTATATCTACTAACCCTACCAGTTCTAATTCCTCGTCATTTTCAACTGCTCTGGCTGTTTCTAATCCCATTTTACCAAGTGCACCCGAAACAATTACTTTGATTCTTGCCGCCATGAACTAACCTCCCTTTATTCCTTAAGGAATATTCTTATATATTTTCGAATCTTAGTCAAGGAAACATGTTTGGCTCTAATTTCGTCAGTGGTATATCTGTAGTATAATGATTGAGGAATAAAGATAAAGAGGAGTAATTACATGCCTTTTGATGGACTGGCTGTCAGAGCCCTTAGCAGAGAACTAAACTCTGAATTAATAAATGCCCGCATAGACAAAATACATCAGCCGGAGAAAGATGAACTTGTCTTCTCTATACGCCATGCCAAAACAGGAACCGTAAAATTAGTAATATCAGCTAACCCCAGGTGGGCACGAATCCATATCAGCAGTGAAAAAAAGGCCAACCCCAGTCAGCCTTCCGCCTACTGTATGCTGCTGCGCAAATACCTGGAAGGCGGCAAAATAAAAGAAGTGAAACAGATTGGGATGGAACGAATCGTTCATATCCGTATTGAAGCTTTAAATGATTTTCGCGAATGGAAAGATAAACTTCTGATTTGCGAATTCATGGGCCGGCATTCGAACATTATCCTGGTTAACCCTGAAAACGGAGTAATATTGGATGCCATCAAAAAAGTAAGCAGTGATGTGAGCACCTACCGGGAAGTTCTCCCGGGCAAAGAATATGTCAGCCCGCCTGCGCAAGGGAAAATGGACCCTCTGAATACCAGCTATCAGGAGTTTGCTGCAGCTATGTGGAACCAGGATGAAAATACAACCACTGGGTCAGCCCTTTTTAACAATTATACCGGGCTGAGCCCCTATGCTGCCAGGGAGATTTGTGCCGCCGCCGGAGTGGATGACAGCCTGCCGGTAGAGCAGTGCGGTGAATTTGAATTGCTGAAACTCTATCAGGCTGCTAACTCCTTAATTACGGATATAGACCAGGGATCTATAAACCCGGCAGTTCAGTATAACAAAAACAGCCCGACTGAATTTACCCCCTATAAACCCTTTACCCATTCACCTGCTGCGACAGCCAGGCCCTTCTCATCCATGAACGAAGCCTGCGATTCCTTTTATTTGCAGAAACTCAGCCAGCTCCGGCTGGAATCTATGCAGGTAAATCTATCCCGTAATATAAATGAACACTTGCATAAAGCTTACAAGAAAAAATTCCTTCAGGAAGGTGATCTCAGCCAGGCCCGAGAAAATGAAAAGTATAAAGTCTGGGGTGAGCTGCTTACTTCCTATGCTTACATGTTTAAAAAAGGTGATACTCTGGCAGTCTTGCCTGACTTTTATAGTGAAGAACAGATAAGTCTTCCTCTGGATGTACGATATACTCCTATTCAGAATGCTCAGCGTTATTTTAAAATATATAACAAAAGCCGCGGTGCCCAGAAGCACCTCCAACGTCTAATGTCAGAAAACCAGCAAGGAATAGATTACCTGGAATCAGTATTAGTTGCTGTGAATCAAGCTGAGAACCCAGCTCAGGTTGAAGAGATAATCGAAGAATTAGAGAAGGAAAACTACTTAAAAGTTCGTTCTGTGCGCAATAAAAATAAATTGGAACGCAGTCAGCCTCGTAAATTTATATCTTCTGATGGTTTGCAAATTATTGTAGGCAGGAATAATCTGCAGAATGACCGTTTAACCCTTAGAGATTCTGACCGCCATGATCTTTGGCTGCATGCCAGGCAGATACCCGGTACCCATGTAATCGTCAGCCTTCCCCCTGCCATAAAGTCAATTAATGATGTGCCGGACCGCACCCTGGAAGAAGCTGCCAGCCTGGCGGCCTGTTTCAGTAAAGCGGGCAGTTCCCAGAAGGTGCCGGTTGACTATACCTTCCGATATAACGTAAAAAAGCCCGGCGGTGCTAAGCCAGGCATGGTTATTTACGATAATTATTGGACTATAATGGTTAACCCAAGCTCGGATCTCGTTCAGAACCTGATTGATTCGCAGACAGAAGACCAGTACAATTAAATCTCTGGTTTGAGCTTAGGTAACATATCGGTGAAAAGTCGACGAAACATTTCACGATTCTTTGGCTTTTCAAAGTACATATTGTTATCGGCTTCTTTAAATATGTCCAGCATACTTTTTGATGAATCTGATTTTACTGCCCATCCCACTGACAAACTCAAGGGAACGGGCGGTGATGAATTAACATAACCAGCCACGGTTTCCTTAATCCGTTTGCAAGCCGTTTCAACTATTTCGGTGGGACAGTTCGGCAGCAGTACAGCAAATTCATCTCCCCCGATTCGTGCTACTACATCACTTTCCCGAAAACACTTTAACAAAACCTTGGCTGCAGTTGCCAGGAGAGAATCGCCTGCTTCATGTCCCAAATTATCATTGACCAATTTAAGTCCGTCAACATCACACACCACGATCCCAACCGGGTCAAAGCGCCCGGTCTGCATACGCTGCATTTCCTCTTCAAAATAATTGCGATTATAAAGCCCGGTGGGTTTATCATACATGTTCAGGTACCGCAGCCATTCCTCCATCTGTTTGCGGTCAGTTATATCACGAATAATAGCCTGAATCATTTCTTTACCATGCAGCTTGATATGATTAAGACTCAGTTCTGCGTCAAATTCGCTCCCATCACAGCGGCAAAGTTCCATTTCAAACAACTTTGGCTGCCCCTGCAGGACTTTTACCCGCTTTTCCTCTAAGATTTCCTGGCTGACCCTGCCATCCTTCTGGTTTAGTGGTATAAAGCGCGCTACTGAAGCACCCAGTATCTGCTTCCGGGCACAGCCAAATATATCGGCTGCACGTTGATTGCAATCTACTACCGTTACACCGTCAATCAGAAGAATGCCATCATAGGCCGTTTCAAACAACAGGCGGTATTTATCCTCACTCTCACGCAGTTTTTCCTCTATACCCCAACGTTCTATATTGGATGCAATATTGTAATCCATAATTTCATCACCTGCCTGACGGTTGAAAGACAACATTGTTATTACTTAATTATATCAACCGATCCGTCCGGATTAGTTCTAGCTTCATTGCCTTCTTCCAGAATATAGATCTTGTGGTTTAAAGTATCTATGGCTACTTCCCGGTTGATAATTGTGGCGACTTCTTCTTTGGTCATTAAAGTTCTGATCTGAACACCATTATCATAGAACTCGATATGCATTTTATCGCCATTTTCCTTATCAATGGTTTTCTCCTGGAAATGCTGGGGCGGCTTCATAAAGACATATTTATATCCACCCTCGACATATTTCATTTCAACGCCATTTAGAAATATTTTCATCATTAACCCCCCTGGTATTAGCTGCGGCTTCCAGGTTTAATAGCTTCGCCCTGTCCTGCTTTACATAGCGGGCAGTCCGGTGCTTCCCATGACTCTATATCCATAGTAAGTACAGCTTCTTTCCTTACTCCAAAATCAACATTGCCGCCGCTGCGGTCAACAAGTACTGCTACTCCCGCTGCCACTGCTCCTGATTGGCGGACAATATCCATGACTTCTACTACTGAACCGCCAGTTGTTACCACATCTTCCACCACCAGTACCCGATCGCCTGGTTTCAGTGCGAATCCCCTTCTAAGCTCCATTTTACCATTCTGACGCTCACAAAAGATTCCGGGAACCTTTAACTGCCTGGCCACTTCGTAAGCAACAATAATTCCACCCATAGCAGGCCCTATGACCAGATCTATCTTTTCATCCGCGTATTTTTCAGCAATATGGGCAGCTAATTGTTCAGTATACTGCGGATATTGCAATACTTGAGCACACTGCATATAGCGATTGCTATGCCTTCCTGAGGTGAGCTTAAAATGCCCCTCCATCAAAGCCCCCGATTTCAGGAATATCTGGGTTGCTTCATCTTTATTCAACATGTCTATACCTCCAATTCATCAATAATTCTTTGCGCGGCTTCACAGGGATCTGCAGCCTGAACAATAGGCCGGCCTATAACCATATAATTAGCTCCCTTATCAAGAGCCTGCTTTGGTGTGGTAATACGTTTCTGGTCATTGGCTGCCGACCAAAGCGGCCTAATCCCGGGTGTAACGATCTTGAAATCCGGCCCGCAGGCCTGACGAATGGGGACAATTTCCTGCGGAGAGCATACTACCCCGCCCAATCCCGATTCTTTGGCCATCAAAGCCCATTTAACCACCAGATCTTCAACCTTCATGCCCGATACAAACATATCTTCCGCCAGTTCTTTCTCAGATATGCTGGTTAAGACTGTAACTGCCAGTAATATGGGAGAACTAATCCCCAGTTTTGCGGCTTCCTTCTCTGCATCATCTGCTGCCTTGCGCATCATTTCCCGTCCCCCGGCAGCATGGACGTTAAACATATAACTGTTTAAACGTGTCAAGACCTTTGCGGCAGATCCCACCGTGTTAGGAATATCATGCAATTTCAAATCTACGAATACCCTGCCCCCCAAATCGTGAACCTTATGTACTATTTCGGGGCCGGCGCTGTTAAAAAGCTGCATACCTATCTTAAAGACACCTACATATCCTGTTAATTTCTTAACCAGAGCCAGGGCCTCTGCTGGAGTATCTACATCCAGAGCCAGTACTATTCTATCCTTGGCCTCCATTACTAATCCCCCTTTAATATCGGAAAATATATTCATTATTTAACTATAGCTATGCCTACTATCTCATTCAGTTTTTGTACATGATTTTCCTGCATATAAGATTTTAATCCTGATACAATGTCATCAGCAATCCGGGGATTGACAAAATTTCCGGTGCCAACAGATACTGCCGAAGCTCCTGCCATAATAAACTCCAACGCATCCGTGGCATTCATAATTCCACCGCCGCCAAGTATAGGAATATCTAATTCACGGCGTACCTGATAGATCATTCGTAATGCTACCGGCTTAATAGCAGGCCCTGACAACCCGCCAAAAATATTAGCCAGGACTGGCCTTCTGGTCCTAACATCTATTGCCATTCCCATCAGAGTGTTAATCATGGATAAAGCGTCGGCTCCGCCTTCCTGCGCCGCCCGGGCTATATCCACAATATCAGTGACATTCGGACTTAGTTTAGGCATTACCGGCAGTGAAGTTTCCGCTTTAACGGCCTGTACCACATTCTTAACCATAACCGGATCTGTTCCAAACTGCAGTCCGCCCTGTTTTACATTGGGACAGGATATATTGAGCTCAATTCCTGCTATGCCCGGATATCCTTCCAGCCTGGCTGCAATTGCTGCATATTCCTCCAGCGTATTGCCGGCAATATTAGCAATAACAGTTACCTTCCTCTCGGCTAGGCATGGAAGATACTCATTCAGAAAAACATCCACTCCAGGGTTTTCAAGACCAATGGCATTAAGCATCCCCGCTGCTGTTTCAATAATACGCGGGGGAGGATTGCCATTACGCGGCTCAAGAGTGGTTCCCTTAACAATTACGGCTCCTATTCCGGCTATATCAATATAATCTTCATATTCCCGCCCGTAGCCAAAAGTGCCCGAGGCCACCGCTACGGGGTTATTCATTAATATACCGCCTAGGTTTACTCTCAAATCTATATTACTATCCATTAGCTTTTCCATTCCAGCACCCCCTATAAGCCCTAGTTCTTATACAAACAGACTTCATTCATATTAAAGACCGGGCCGTCTTTACATATCTTCACATAGCCTTCATGACAGTTTTTCAGCTTGCGGGCACAGCCCAGACAGGCGCCAACACCACAGGCCATATGTTCTTCCAGGGATACTTCACCCCATATATTATTTCCTTTTGCATATTGAGCCACCAATTCCATCATCGGCTCAGGTCCGCAGGTATATATTCTGTCAATTCCATTAGGTTCCAGGGTTGTGAGTACATCGGTAACCAATCCCTGGAGACCTGCGCTCCCATCAACGGTCGCAGGAAGGTAAGCAATATCCAGCTGCCCAAATTTATCCTCGGCTACGAGTTGATCAGCACTGGCTGCCCCGGAGATAATCTGTATTTTACACTGTCTTTCTTTTAGAGCCCGACCCAGATAGACCAGAGGAGCAGTACCTATCCCTCCGCCTACCAGTAAAACGTTTTCAGAATTATCCGGAAGAGCAAATCCCCTTCCTAAGGGTCCCATCACATCTACATAATCATTAACTTTTATTCCGGTTAAAAGGTCGGTACCCTTGCCTACTACTCTGTAAAGAAGCGAAATTGTCCCCTTGTTTTGGTCTACATCATAAAGACTCAAGGGACGGCGCAGAAGCGGATCATTAGTGTTCCCGGGCCTGACATGCAGGAATTGTCCGGGTTTGCATTCTTTTGCAATTGCAGGTGCTTCAAACTCCATAAGAAACATATCCTTTGCCGCCTGCCGGTGACTTAATACCAATCCTTTTTCTAAATAAGACATATTTTATTCCTCCGGGTTTATATTATTTAAATGTGCCGTTAACATATTCCTGCAGAGAATTACACTGCATATCCCCGATGTTCTTTCCCTCTCCAATTACCTCCTGCATGACCTTCAATGTATCCAGTGAGGTTAGACAGGGAACATTTAGTTCTACTGCTACCCGGCGAATTTGGAAGCCGTCGCTGAACTGCATCTTTCCATGAGTTAGTGTGTTGACTATGAAATCCACCTTTCCTGAACGCAGCAAATCAATAATATTAGGAGACCCATCCTTTATCTTCTTAACGGTCTCAACCTCTATTCCCACTGCCTCTAAAGCCTGGGCAGTACCCTCCGTGGCTATCAGCTTAAAGCCCATATCGGCGAAACCTTTCAGGATCGGCAGCGCTTCCTCTTTATCCTTATCCGCAATAGTCGCTACAATGGTTCCTTTTTGAGGTATTTCCATTCCGGCTGCAATCAATCCCTTATATAACGCAGTTTTCAATGATCTGTCTATACCCATTATTTCGCCGGTTGATTTCATCTCCGGTCCCAGAGTAATATCCACCTGTTCCAGCTTATTGAAGGAAAATACCGGTACTTTAACTGCATAAAAATCAGGTATTGGCTGTAATCCTCCCGTATAACCCATCTGCTCCAGATTTTTTCCCAGAACCACTTCTGTAGCCAGTTTAACCAGGGGGATACCAGTTATCTTACTGATAAACGGTACCGTACGGCTCGAACGAGGATTGACCTCAATTACGTATAGCTCATTCTGGAACTCTACAAACTGGATATTAATCAGCCCTTTAACCTTCAATGCCAATCCCAGGCGGGTAGTGTAGTCAATTACCTTATTTTGAATCTCGGGGCAGATATTATGAGCCGGAAACACCGCCATACTATCGCCGGAATGAACCCCGGCTCTCTCAATGTGCTGCATAATGCCGGGTATTAAGACCTGCTTGCCATCTCCAACTGCATCCACTTCGATTTCCTTACCCAGCAGATATTTATCCACCAGCACTGGATGCTCGCGGTTGACCTTTACGGCTGTTGCCATATACTGTTCCAATTCACTCTGATTATAAACGATTTCCATTGCCCGGCCGCCCAGAACATAAGAAGGACGTACTAAGACCGGATATCCTACTCTATCTGCAGCCTTAACCGCATCAACAACTGAAAATACACTCTTTCCAGGCGGCCTGGGAATTCCCAGTTCCTCCAGCAGAGAATCAAAGCGGTCGCGATCTTCAGCCCGGTCGATGCTGTCATTGGAAGTCCCTAAAATCCTGACCCCTACATTGTTAAGAGGCCCAGCCAGATTTATAGCAGTCTGACCGCCAAATTGTACTATAACCCCGTCCGGTTTCTCCTCCTCTATAATATTCATTACATCTTCAAACACCAAGGGTTCGAAATACAGTCGGTCTGAAGTATCGAAGTCCGTACTTACTGTTTCAGGGTTGTTATTAACGATAATAGCCTTAATTCCTGCTTCCTGCAGAGCCCATACACAATGTACCGAACAATAATCAAATTCTACCCCCTGCCCAATTCGGATTGGCCCCGAACCAATTACTAATATCTTTTTAGCATTGGGGTCATGAACGGCTTCATTTTCTTCCTCGTAACAGGAGTAGAAATAAGGTGTTTCCGCATCAAACTCAGCTGCACATGTATCAACCAGCTTGTAAGTAGGGATTACCCCTTTGTCCTGGCGCAGCCGATGAATATGCACCTCCTGCACCCCCGTCAGGTTGGCTATTTCAATATCTGAGAAGCCCATTTTCTTAGCATCCCTGAGCAGCTCTTTATCCAATTCTTCGTTGCTGATCCGCAGGGTAAAATCCATGATATTCTTTATTTTCTTTAAAAAGAATTTATCAATCTGAGTAATCTCCCAGATTTGATTTATACTCATACCGCGGCTGAATGCCTCTGCCACAATAAATATTCTTTCATCATCAGCATGTATCAATCGATCCCTTAATTCTTCATCACCCAGATTCAGAAGTTCCGGCAGTCTCAATCCGTTAATGCCCAGTTCCAGACAGCGGATGGATTTCAAAAAGGCCGCTTCAAAACTGCGGTCAATAGCCATTACTTCTCCGGTAGCCTTCATCTGAGTTCCCAGCTTACGGTCCCCAAAAACGAACTTGTCAAAGGGCCAGCGGGGCATCTTTAGGACAACATAATCTATAGCCGGTTCAAAACAGGCGGTAGTTTTACCGGTTACGGCATTGGGTATCTCGTCAAGATTGAACCCAATGGCAATCTTGGTAGTTACTTTGGCGATGGGGTAGCCGGTGGCCTTGGAAGCCAGGGCGCTGGAACGGCTGACACGAGGATTTACTTCTATTACATAATATTTCTTGCTAAAGGGGTCCAGAGCAAACTGCACATTACAGCCACCCGCAATCTTTAAGGCACGGATGATTTTTATGGAAGCAGCTCTAAGCATCTGGAATTCTTCATCGGTTAAGGTTTGGGCAGGAGCTACCACAATACTGTCACCGGTATGAATTCCTACCGGATCAACGTTCTCCATGGAGCAAATGATGATGCAGTTGTCATTTGCATCACGCATTACTTCAAATTCAATCTCCTTATATCCAGCCACACTTCTTTCAATTAGGGCCTGACTGATAGGACTTACTTTCAAACCTTTGTTGACTATATTTCTGAGTTCTTCTTCATTATGACAGTTTCCCCCTCCGCTGCCCCCCAGAGTATAAGCCGGGCGGACTATCAGAGGATAACCAATCTGATTAGCAAAATCGACTGCTTCCTCAACTGAAGTTACAATCACACTTTCAGGAATAGGCTCGCCAATTTCCTGCATAGTTTGTTTAAACAGCTCCCTGTCCTCAGCTCGGGCAATTGCCTCCAGGGGAGTACCCAGAAGCGGAACACCGTATTTATCCAGTATTCCTTCCCGATCAAGGGATAAAGCCATGTTTAGACCTACTTGTCCACCCAGAGTAGCAATAATACCGTCCGGTTTTTCCTTCTCCAGTATCTTGCTTACCGTGTCGATAGTAATAGGTTCAATATAAACATGATCAGCAATATGGGTATCAGTCATTATAGTGGCCGGGTTGCTGTTTAATAAGACCACCTTAATACCCTCTTCTTTAATAGCCCGGCAGGCCTGGGTACCGGCGTAGTCAAATTCTGCCGCCTGCCCGATAATAATGGGTCCTGAACCTATGACGAGAACTTTTTTCAACCCATTTTTGATTGGCATCTAATCTCCTCCATCTCAGTGCTAAAATTATAAACTATCTATAAAATGTTCAATGAAAAATCCCGTTTCACTGTAACCAGGATATCCTTCGGGGTCAAACTGAAGTGAGAAAACAGGCAGGTTCTTGTGCCTGATCCCCTCAATACTGTTGTCATTCAGACTTCTCATAGTTACCTCAATATTTGTACTTGCTAAAGATATATCATCAACGGCATAACCATGGTTTTGCGTAGTTATATACACTCGGTTATTCTTTAAATTTTTTACCGGATGATTACTGCCCCGGTGGCCATGATCCAGTTTATATACGTCTGCTCCCATAGCCATGGCAATTACCTGATGTCCCAGCCCCACCCCGAACATAGGAACTTTTCCCATGAGTCCCCGGGCGGTTTCGACTACATAAGGTACTGCCCGAGGATCGCCCGGACCATCGGATATAAAAACCCCGTCGGGCTTTAGCGTCATTATTTCTGCCGTGCTGGCTGCTGCAGGTATGGCAAAAATCTCACAATCCCGGGTTATAAACGAATCCAATACTCCTCGTTTGGTTCCTAAATCCAACAGGACTACTTTCTTCTTACCATTTCCGAACTTCATCAGGTTCTTACGAGTAACATATCTTACCAGATCCCCCTGGAGTCCCTGTGAAGCCAAGCTCGCCCTCTCCATCAACCCCTTGGGGTCCTCCAGATTATCGGTAATAACCCCGCCCATAATTCCATGCTTACGTATGAACCTGGTCACAGCCCTGGTATCAACCTCAGTTAAAACAGCAACTTCGTTGTCGTTGAGAAAACTGATTATATCGGTTTCCATCTCGTAATGGCTGGGAAAGTCACTTAGTTCCCGCAGGATCAGTCCCTGTACCATGGCTCCCTGGGATGCGAAGCTTTTTTCATTAAAACCGACGTTTCCAACCAGAGGATAAGTCATTACCACAATCTGTCCATAATAGGACGGGTCAGTTATAATATCCTGATAATTTATCATGGCGGTAGTAAAAACTACCTCTCCACTGGCCATTGAGCAATTGTTTAATAAATTGCCGGTAAATATCCTTCCGTTTTCAAGAACCAGATAGCCCTTCAAAAACCATCACTCCTCAACAATTCTGCCTTCATTGGCAACAATTTTGCCGTTAACTATGGTCATCCACGGCCATCCCTTTAATGTACGACCTTTAAATGGAGTGTTTTTTCCTTTGGAATAAAATTTAGCCGGGTCTACAACTTTAGTTGTTTTAGGATCAAGGATGGTTATATCAGCATCGGCGCCAATATCCAAAGTTCCCTTATCAATCCCCAGCACATCAGCAGGTCCCACTGTAAACAACTCAACCATCAACTCTATATCCAACAAACCTTTACTCACCAGCCCATCCATTATAACGGCTGCAGCAGTCTCTAGCCCGGATATTCCATTAGAAGCCAAATTATATTCACAATCCTTACTTTCCCAATGGTGGGGAGCGTGATCGGTGGCTATACAGTCTACTGTGCCATCCTGAAGACCCTCCAGGAGAGCCGACAGGTGTTCTTCAGAACGCAATGGCGGATTCACCTTGGTGTCCGTATCATAGCTGCCCACAATCTCATCTGTCAGGAGCAGGTGATGGGGGGTAACTTCACAGGTCACGTCTATTCCCCGGGCCTTCGCATCCCGTATTAAGTCCATAGAACCGCGAGTTGATGCATGACATATATGAGCATGTGCGCCAGTCAGTTCAGCCAGTATTATTTCCCGGTTTACCATTAGCTCTTCAGCAGCAGCAGGGATACCTTTAAAACCATACAGAGTTGAATAATAGCCCTCATGCATTTGTCCATCCAGGACCAGACTATGTTCCTCACAATGAGACAAAACCGGCAGGTCAAACATTTTCGCATATTCCATGGCGTTACGCATGATGCCGGCATCCTTTACTGGTTTTCCATCATCTGATACTGCTACACAGCCGGCTGCAACCAATTCAGCCATCTCACTCAACTCACTGCCCGCCTGCTGCTTGGTTATACAGCCAATCGGCAGAACATTTACTACACCCGATTTGGCAGCTCTTTCTTTAACAAAATTAGCTATCGCCGCATTATCTATTACCGGATCGGTATTGGGCATACAACAGACAGTAGTGAATCCTCCTGCCGCGGCCGCTCTGGTACCGGAAGCAATATCCTCTTTATATTCAAAGCCCGGTTCCCGAAGATGAACATGCATATCAATAAAACCGGGGCATACAATCTTCCCGGAGGCATCAATTACTGTGCATCCATCTTCCGGGATGTTCTCCTTAACCTCATCAATTTTGTTATCTTTAATTAATATGTCCATTACTCCATCAATATCATTAGCGGGATCCAAAACTCTGCCGCCCTTAATTAGTAATTTCATCACGTGAACCTCCCATCATCAGGAAAAGTAAAGCCATTCTTACTGCCACTCCATTGGTAACCTGTTCATTAATGATGGATTGTACACCGTCCGCCAGCTGGGACGATATTTCAACTCCCCGATTCATTGGCCCCGGGTGAAGCACCAATACATCTTCTTTGGCCCGACGAAGCCTGTCCGGGCTGAGCATATAGAGATTGGCATATTCGTCCAGGGAAGGAAACAGTCCGCTTTGCTGGCGTTCTTTTTGAATCCTCAGGACGTTGATTACATCTACACCATCTAAAGCCTGATCTAAACTGTAATAACTCTTTACTCCCAGTTTCTCCACCTCAGGCGGTATAAGAGTTGAAGGTCCTACCACTCTAACTTCACACCCAAACTTACTCAAACCATAAATGTTCGAACGGGCTACCCGGCTATGCAGAATATCACCTACGATAGCTACCTTCAAACCTTCCAGCGTACCTTTCTTCTCCCTGATACTATACATATCAAGCAGGGCCTGGGTAGGATGCTCATTGGTTCCGTCTCCGGCATTAATTACCCGCATCCTGGTATTACGGGCTGCATAATGGGGAGTGCCGGTCATAGAATGACGGATTACCATAAGGTCAAAACCCATAACCTCGATCGTCTTAATCGTGTCCCGCAAACTCTCGCCCTTTTGTACACTGCTGGTAGATACAGCCAGGTTAACCGTATCTGCACTTAAATACTTACCTGCTATTTCAAAGGAAGTTCGGGTCCGGGTGCTGTTCTCATAAAAGACCGTGACCATGGCCTTGCCCCGCAGCGCAGGCACCTTTTTAACATCTCTCCTTATTATGTCTTTCATGGGTACAGCCGTATCCAGAATCAGTTCCAGTTCTTCACGGCTCATGTCTCTAATTCCGAGTAGATCCTTTCTGTGTTCCAACTTCACCTCTTAGCCTCCTTCACTGATTTAAATAAAAAAAGCCTTCCTTGCTATAGCTGGCAAGAAAGGCATAAACCTCTTAAAGGATTCTCCCTTGCCAGCCTCTCGGGACTAGTTTAAAGGGTTATTATCACTGATCCACAATTTCCTTTATTACAACCTCTTCCCGTCCATCAATTTCCTTAACATGAACCGAAATGACTTCGGTGTGGGAAGTAGGCACGTTTTTACCAATATAATTGGCGTTAACCGGAAGTTCTCGATGGCCTCGATCAACCAGTACCGCCAGTTGAATGGTCCTGGGCCGGCCCAGATCTATCAGGGCATCCATCGCCGCTCGAACTGTTCTCCCGGTGTACAAAACATCGTCTACCAGGATAATATTCATATTATTAATGTTAAAAAACACTTCGGTACGGTGAACCTGAGGCTGAGATGCCAGGGTGGTAAGATCATCCCGGTAAAGGGTAATATCTAAAATCCCAACCGGAACCTTAACTCCTTCAATTTCTTCAATGCGTTCAGCAAGTCTGACTGCCAGCGGCCCACCTCTTCTCCTGATACCAATCAGAGCCACATTTTCTACACCCTTATTCTTCTCAATAATTTCATGGGCGATGCGGGTGATAGCTCTTTTTATGGCTATCTCATCCATAAGAACTTTCTTCTCTTGCAGTTCCATCGATTTAACCTCCTAAAACCGGCCAGGATCAATATCTGCAGCAGGACTCATAATAAACAAAAAAGCCCACCATCGTAAAGCCGAAGGTAGGCATGCCTATCTACAAATCCTTGCTAGCCTCACGGAGCCAACTTAAAGGTTCTATAAGAATTCTAAACAACCTGAGAAGCAATGTCAACCGAATTTGGCCAGCTCAGCCAGAATCCCCTCAAAATATGAGGGCAGCGGACTGGTAAATTCCACATACTCACCGCTGCGGGGATGGTTAAAACCCAGCAGATGAGCATGCAGGGCCTGGGAATCCAGATCAAAATGCTTCCTGGCTGACCCGTAAAGAGGATCTCCTACCACGGCATGTTTTATATAGGAAAAATGAACTCTGATCTGGTGAGTTCTTCCAGTCATCAGACTTACCTTGACCAGAGTATAATTCCTGAACCTCTGTAAAACCTCATAATTACTGACGGCCGGCCTGCCGTCCTTGACTACTGCCATTTTTTTACGATCTAACTGACTTCTGCCGATAGGCGCATCAATAGTGCCCAGATTTTCCTTAATAACCCCGTGCACCAGAGCAGTATATTCCCTGGTTATGCTGTGGACCTTAATCTGTTCAGCCAGGTTTCGGTGGGCAGCATCATTCTTCGCTACCACCATTACCCCGGAAGTATCTTTATCTAGTCTATGTACTATTCCCGGTCTTAATTCACCGTTTATCCCGGATAAATCCTTAATATGATACAACAGCGCATTGACCATGGTATGATCCCAGTTTCCATGCGCGGGGTGCACCACCAGTCCTTTGGGCTTGTCAACTATTGCCAGGTCCTGATCCTGATAAATAATTTCCAGAGGAATATTCTGAGGTTCTATATCAACCGCCTGCGGTTCCGGCAGCTCCAATTCCACCTCTTCGCCTTCCCGGAGATGATAGCTGGCCTTAACAGGCTGACCATTAACCGTTACCTTGCCCGCTTTTATAAGGTTCTGCACCAAAGAACGAGACAGCTGTTCCATATTCTCCGTAACGAAGACATCCAGCCGCTCACCTTCCATTTCTTCTAATACCAGTAACTTTTCCCGGGTTATCATCCAGCCACACCTTTCACATCTAAGCAATTTCTTAATTCAAAAAGTCCTGTCTCAAATTCATGTAAATGAGCCTTTTATATTATTCTGCCATTACAAATTTATAATCACCAGAGTAAACCCGTATTATTCCAGTCCCTACCTCTAACTTTAATATGCAAGTCATAAAAAATAGGGTGGCCATTCTTAAACAGCACACCCATATTATACAGGAATTAGTTTCCAAGCGTAAACTTTCATCTTATATCATCTTGGTGCCAAGCTATTTTTTTCGCCTCTTTTACTTGTAGGAACATAATTAAGTTCTTATCACTGATAATAATAGCTGCAATAGTCCAGGCGGGAAATATATCCAGCCCAAATGATATTTGAAAGCCAAGGCGTGAAAGTGAATAAACGGATGCAGATAGCATCTTTATTATTGGTGGCTAAGATTTTTAGTTCAATGTTTTATCCATAAATTGAACTGATTAAGATATTATTCTTTTTGAGGTAATAATATCCATTTTGTATTATAATCATATAAGAATTATCCAAGATTTATTTACTTAGATTACTTATTTATGAGGTTGCTGTGAAGATTTTAAATAAAGCCCGTACAGTATTGATGGGTATTGCATTTTTATTTGCAGGGTTATATATGTTTTGTGCTCAGATTGTTGAAGGTATTTATAGACTGTTTAAAAACTTCTTTGCAAATGAATTCAGCTTACTTCCCGGGCATTTTGTGAGTATTATTTTAGTCCTGGGAATTTTGTATATTTGCAAGAAAATAATGGATGGTAAAAACAACATACCTACAGTAACAGCAGTTATAATACTAATCTTGCTGGCGGTAATACCCAGGCTTTATTTGCTGCTTAGTGTCACTATGGAACAAACCAGCGACTATAATACCTATCTGGTTAATAGTCTGTCTATCTATAGGGCTTTCAGTGTTGCACCGGAGTGGCAGCAGTATTTTGGCGGATTTGCATCTAACGTTCCAATAATATGCGGTATATTTGCTCTTGGGTTTAAGATTTTTGGCGCTTCACTTGCGGTTGGTCTTTATATGAATATATTCTTTTATACTGGCGCGGTTGTTGCTCTATACTTCATTGCTTTAGGCTTTACTACTAAAAATACTGCATTTCTGACCGCTGCGGTCTATGCCCTGTGGCCTAATAATATTAGTTATTCAGTTTCAATGGCATCTGAACCAATGTATATCTTTTTTTTATTCAGCGGATTGATGTTATTTATTTATGCACTGCGAATGAAAGGTATTATTAAGGGGGTCAATATCTTTCTAGCAGGCTTAGTTCTGGGCCTATCTCAGGCGATCAGGCCGGTTACCGTAATCTTTATATTTTCGATTGTACTGATTTTTATCTTTTTTAATAATAGAAAAGATTTTGAACACGGCAGTTTGGTATTTTGCCGTAAAGCATCTGTCATTTGTACCTTGTTATTGGCCTATACGTTATCCCACTGGGGACTTAATCTATATACCAGTAAAATTCTACCGGTAATTGCGAAACCAACTTACGGCTGGACAGTTTTTGAAGGTGCCAATATTAATACCTTTGGTCAATGGGACCCGGCGTCGAGCGCAATTCAGAACAAAGTATCAGCCGAGTATCCCCTGGAGCAAGTGCAGTCGGTGCTGCTGCAAAAAGGTATTGATCGGCTTAAATCCTATGATTCTTTAACTCTGGCACTTCTTATGTTAATTAAGACGAGAAATATCTTTGGGGACAGTGCTTATTTCAATCGTGATCTGAATCTTTATATAACCGAAGAACCAACATTGATACAATCGGGATCTGTACCATCTTCCGTTCTTGCCTGGGGTAATTTATCGTCCTGGCTGTATCATATTATGGCGTTGTACTTTATCTATATTTGCTTTAAGTGCTTTTCCTTAACTTTAAAGAAGGAAATCGAAAGTATAACCCGGATCTTTTTTATGCTTGTTCCTGTCTGTGGAATTATGGCGCTTCATTTACTGGTAACTTCAATTGAAAGATATAATTATGCAGCAATACCGATAATTATAATGATTTGTCTAACATTTTGGGATAAGTATCCGTTTTCATTCTCCCTCAAAGATAGGTGTGTGGATTCATGAACAGTCAACAGTGTAAAGTTCTAGTCATTATTCCAGCGCATAATGAAGAGCAGAACGTAAGTAGTGTAATTAATAACCTGCGGCGAAAAGTACCTGAAGCAGATTACGTAATTGTTAATGATTGTTCCAGTGATAAAACTGGAGAAGTCTGCCGTAAAAACGGCTACAATTACATAGACTTACCAGTCAATCTGGGTATTGGAGGAGGGGTACAGGCAGGATATCAATATGCCCTGAAAAATGGCTATGATATTGCAATTCAGCACGATGGCGACGGCCAGCATGACCCTGCCTTCATTATGGATCTGGTTACCCCAATTATTGACGATAAAGCTGACATTGTCATTGGCTCCCGGTTTGTTACCGGGGAGGGATATCAATCTTCTGGTATAAGACGACTGGGAATAAACTTTCTGAGCAGTTTAATCAAATTTTGCTGCGGAGTAAACATAAAAGATGTTACCAGCGGATATCGGTTAGTGAACCGCAAATTTATTCAGATATATGCTTCCGAATATGCACAGGATTACCCGGAACCGGAAGCAATTATTTCAGCAGCTATGTACGGTGCCCGAATATTGGAAATGCCGGTTGTTATGCACGAAAGAACATACGGCACCAGTTCAATCAGTGCCTTGAAAACAATTTACTATATGATTAAGGTATCAATGGCTATACTTATTTACCGGCCTACTTTCGCCAGGAGGTATCTATAATGATCCCCTTAGTGCTGCAGCTGGCTTCTCTCGTCGGCATATTAATTTATTTTGCGGTAATTTTTTGTCTTTTAAAAAGGCAATTTTTGTTGTTGAAATATACTCTTATGTGGATATTTTCAGGTCTTGTAATGGCTATTGTAGTAATATTTCCTGGTCTGCTCGAAAAGTTTTCGGAGCTAGTCGGCATTTCAACCCCATCAAATGCTCTGTTTGCCGCGCTTATATTTATTATTCTATTAATATTAATGTCTCTTACATCAATAATATCGGGTTTAAGTACCACTAATATTAAGCTTATACAATCTGTTGCTTTGCTGGAAAAGAGAGTAAGAGACCTTGAAAATACACAGACTGTCGCAAAGCAGCAAAAGATAGTTTAATATATATAAATTTTATTGCAGGTGATATTTTTGATTTACTTTCTGGTTGGACTGCAGGTTTTATTGCTTCTTGCAGGACAAATTTTATGGAAAAATGAGCTTTCTTTATTCGGGAACATTACTACTGAAAATATAATGAAAATACTACTTGCACCACATATTTTATTAGGTATTTTCATTTATGTTATCGCTACTTTGGTGTGGTTTTATATATTATCTAAAGAAGCATTTAATATTGTTTACCCGTTTCAATTAAGCCTGGCAGCAATTTTAGGAGTTGTTGTATCAGTGGTGTTCTTACATGAAAATATTACATTACCAAAAGTAGCTGGAATAGTATGTTTGATTGTTGGGGCGTTCTTAATAGTAAAACAGTAAGCCGTCTATGGATCAAGAGATACCAAAAAAAACTAAATGGCCTAGCTCCGATGGAATTTCGGAACCAAGCCACTAGAGTAGCCTAAGAATATGTGTTTTTTCACTGTCTCGTTTGAAGGGAGCATATCACAGACCCCGAGTTATTGACATCATACCATTAGTTTATGTAGTTTTCTCTCATATATCAAACAGGGACATGTTACTTAACCACCAATACGGGAATGCTGGATAGACGGGTTACCCGGTCTGAAACACTGAAAGAAACCAATTCCTGGAACTTGTTAAGATGACGGCTTCCCATTATTACAAGATCATATTTGCTCTGCTGAATCTCTTTTAAAATGGAATCAGCTGGATCTCCACCCGATAAAATAGTTCTAACCATAATGCCGTGGCTTTTTAATCGCTCGGTGTATTTTTTAAGGAGCTGCTCGGCTTGCTCCTTTAATAATTTTTCCTTGTCAGGAGAATGAAGTTTGGTATAGTCTACATTATGGACATCCCACATGGTCATTATACAAATATCACCCAGAATACCGCATAAAGCCATCTGCTCAACCTTATTGATAACACGTTCCGATAAATCCGACTCATTAACAGGTACCAAAACACTTTTAAATAATTTTTCCTCCATAATATTACCTCCTTAATCTGTTTTGTTAAGACCAGCTCAGTACTCATTATTTCAGATGTAATACTGGTGGCCGCCCCCCCATGATAAGAGTTTTCCCCTTTCTTATAATAGAATCACCGGAACTAGAAGTAGTAATACGATTAAACCTATAATAACCATTTTTTCAATTATCATCAATGTTAAGTTCTTTTAAAACTAAGAGGTAGTCCCCGATATACGATCCTTTCTATTAAACCAGGACGGCAATTACCATTACTATGAAGAGGCCTATCAAGCAGTAATCGGCGCGGGTTAATACCAGCTCACGCAGGTACGTTCTATGTCCCTGCTGGTACCCCCGAGCTTCCATAGCATCCACCAATTCATCACAGCGGCGGAATATGTTTACCGACAGAGGTGCTGCCAGATAGCCAATTGCCCTAATTTTCCCGCTCAATCGGCGTGGGTTGAAGTTGGCACCTCGAGCTAATTGAGCATCGCTGATGCTGTTCATCTCATCCAACAGCATAGGTACAAACCTCAAGGCCAAAGATACCATCATGGCAACATCATGAGAAGATATCCCAATAACTCTAATGGGCCGCAGGAGCCTTTCCAGCCCAATAGTAATCTCTGATTGCGGGGTGGTCATGGTCAGCATGGATGCCCCCAGTACCAACAGCAGGAACTTTCCGACCTGATAAATACCGAGATACAAGCCCTGATAGGTGATCTGTACCGGACCAATTGGGAACCAGGGCAACGAACGCCCCGGGGTGAAAAAGATATACAGCAAAAACAGGCACAAAAATAAAGGCAAAACTGGGCGCAAAGTTCTTAACAGCAAACCGAGAGGTATACGTGCCAGTTGAGATACAGTTATGACGGCACCGGCTGCAATCATAAGTCCGATAGTATTAACTTGCAGGATTATGATGCTAAGAACTATAACCCCTACGATTTTGACCCGGGGATCCCATTTATCTACTGGTGATTCCCGCGGAACATACTGACCCAGGTTATACATATCTCCCCACCTTCCGGGGCATATTATCATTTCTTGCAGTTCGCAGCTCTGCTAGCAGTATAGTTATTTCACTCACAGCGTCTTGAATAGTGAAAATATTGCTGCCCACATCCTCCCCTGCTTGCTGCAGATGCCACATCAGCTCGGTGACCTTTGGCGGAGCCAAACCCAACGCTTTAAGCCACTCCACCCGACTTAATATGTCATCGGGGCTTCCATCAGCTATTAATTCCCCCCCATCCATCACCAAGACCCGGTCGGATATAGCTGCCTCATCCATGTTATGGGTAACATGTATTATGCCAATCCCTTGCCCTTTCAACTTCTGCAATAAAGTCAGAACATTCTTCTTCCCGGCTGGGTCCAGAGAGGAGGTAGGTTCGTCCAGGACAATAATTTCGGGGTCCATTGCCAGCAGACCAGCTATAGCGAGAAGCTGCTTCTGACCGCCGGACAGAGTATGGGGACGGCGCTTTTCGAGCCCAGTCAGGCCTACTGTTTCAAGGGCGTGGTTTACCCGCCGGCGCACCTCGACCGCCGGTAATCCAAAATTACATGGACCGAATGCTACGTCTTCTTCAACGCTCATACCTACAATCTGGTTATCAGGATTCTGAAAAACCATACCTACCCTACTCCGAATTTCCCGAAGACTTTTCGGGTCACGGGTATTGAGGTCATTGAACAGTACTTCCCCGGCGGTGGGCACAAGAAGAGCATTTAAGTGCCGGATGATAGTAGTCTTGCCACAGCCGTTGGGACCAATAATAGCAATGTACTCCCCCTCATTAATGAGCAAATTTATGTCTTTGAGGGTCGGTGTCTGGTCAGCTTCATATGCAAAGGTCAGGTTTTGAATCCGGATCATTATATTCCAGACCCCCTATAGTGTAATATTCTTGCGCAGCTTCAGGGCGAGCCAGGCTGCAGTCAGAAGTTTCAGCAGATCGCCTATTAGAAAAGGAACTACCCCTACCATCAATGATTTAAGCAACGAAAAGTGAGTCACTATTGAAAGCTGAATAGTGCCAAGAGTATAAATAACCAGATTACCCGCAACCAGAGCCAAGGCGATCCATGCTAAGCCGGGTTCCCTTCTGGCCTCAATAATTTTGCCGATAATATATGCGCCCGCTATAAATCCGATTAGATAGCCTCCAGTTGGTCCAAACAGGGTCCCAATACCGGCCTTGCCGCCAGCAAAAACCGGCAGACCGATTATTCCCAAAAGCACATAGATAATCTGGCTCAATGCACCTGTATATCCACCCAAAAGGACGCCTGATAAACCGGTAAAAAGAGTTTGAAGTGTAATAGGCAGGGGTTGCAGAGGTATAACCAAGAAGGAACCAATAGCTGTCAAAGCTCCAAACATGGCTGCGTAAACCATTCGCCGCAGTGAACTATTATTTCTAGTCATATATAAGCCTCCAATATTCAGTAAAATAAAAATGGATAATATATATAATATCGCCTAACCTGCTTTACCCGGTATGGTACAGCTTATTAGATATTATGATATCATCCAGATCTATATGTCAACCATTTTTATATTTTATGGTTAACATATATTTTATTTCTCTAAATTAGAAGGCAAAATGCTTATCTCGCCAGACATTACTGTGTGGATAGTGCCCTCTTGGTCACGAACCAGAAGAAACCCGCTATCGTCGATATCAATTGCCTGACCTGAGGTAAAGCCATTTACTGTATCTAATCGAACTTCCTGGCCGATTACCATCGATAAACTTTTGGCCTTGTCCAGGGTCATGGCAAAATTTCCGGCTAACAACTGCTGATAGTAGTTCTCAAAGTGCAATAATAGACCTTGCAGAACCTTGATCCTGGAATTTGGGCGACCGTGTTCAGCCAGGGCAGAGGTAGGAGGGGTACGCAAGTCAGCGGGAAAATCCTGGATCTGATTGTTAATGTTCAGTCCTATACCTACTACTATATATTCAACGCCATCCATATCAGTAACTGCTTCCGAAAGTATACCTGATATTTTCTTGTTATCTATCAGTACATCGTTAGGCCACTTGATGCGGGGCTGCAAATTCAGTTCTGATTCCAGGGTTGCTGCCACAGCTACCGCAGCAACCAGAGAAACCCTCGAAATCTCTTTGAGCGGCAGGACTGGCCGCAGAATTACTGATACATATATTCCCTGGTTAACGGGTGAGTACCAGCTTCGGCCCCGGCGTCCTCTGCCGGCGGTCTGCATTTCAGCCACAACTACCGTTCCCTCAGGATATCCCTCGGAGGCCAGGACCCGGGCGCGGTTATTGGTGGAATCAATTTCTCGATAATAAAAATATTCCTGCCGGCCAAATACCTTGGTTGCCAGACCCGGCCATACCTCTTCGGATGATAAGATATCTGCGGGCGCACTGATGCGATATCCCTTTTTAGGTGAAGATTCTATTTCATATCCCTCGGCTAACAGCGTCTTTATATGCTTCCAGACCGCCGTCCGAGATACTTTGAGGCTTTCACTCAAGGCTTCTCCCGAAACCCATTCACCTTTTTTCTCTTTTAAGGCTGCCAGAACTTTCTCGCGAAGAGTCATCCCTTCATCCCCTCAATCCGGATTAATCCAATCCATATCTCTTAAAAAGATCTATAATATTAGCGTTCGTCATTTTCTCAACCATCAATTCTCTAAATCTAACCGATTTGGTCTTATCCTCATTACGAAGTTTTTCTAGTTCTTTAGGTATTCGATTTTGGCTTGCTATTAAATCTTCATAGATATTTTCAAACTTTGCCAGTCTAGATATAGCTTCCCCGGTATATCCGTTAACAACATGATTTATCGCTGAATCATCTGTTAAATAAAAGTCATTATTACCTAACATCGTGGTTAATCTTTCCATATAATTGCTCCTCTTAATCATCATTTCAATATACACTATATTTCCTTGCGGCGCCCTATTTGATAAAAGCACCTGCTTCTCAGCAGATGCTCTTAGAAATATAATGTTCGACAGATAAGATAGCTTAACTTCCCGTTTGAACTGCCACTAAACCTATTGCACCGAATTTTTCCCTTAAACGCGGTTTTTCGATCTTACCGGTGGGATTACGCGGGACTGTATCAAAAATAATTCTTCGCGGACGTTTATAACGCGGCATTGAAGCACAGAATGCATCTATTTCTTCTACAGTACAATCGCAGCCCGGTTTTAGTTCTATTATGGCAGCCGCTATTTCGCCAACACGCTTATCAGGTAATCCGATGACTGCTACATCCTTAATTGCATTATGTGCACGCAGGAAGTCTTCTATTTGTACCGGATATAAATTCTCTCCTCCACTGATAATGACATCTTTTTTCCGATCAACCAAATAAATAAAACCGTCTTTATCCATACGGGCCATATCTCCAGTATATAGCCAGCCAGCCTTTATTACTGTCTCAGTCGCTTCCGGATCGTTATAGTAACATTTCATTACACCCGGCCCCTTGACAGCCAATTCTCCAACCTGTCCCTGGAATACAGGACATCTGTTCTCGTCTGTAATCATGACTTCCCATTTATAACCTGGTATTCCGATTGCGCCTACTTTGTGAATATTCTCGGTGCCTAAATGAACACATCCAGGACCAATAGATTCACTCAGGCCATAGTTCGTATCATAAAGATGGTCGGGGAAATATTTCTTCCAGCGCTGAATTAAGCTGGGTGGCACCGGCTGCGCACCGATATGCATCAACCTCCACTGAGAAAGATTATAATCTTCCAGCTTCACATCTCCTCTTTCAATTGCATCCAGAATGTCCTGAGCCCAGGGAACCAAAAGCCAAACAATGGTGATCTGTTCTTCAGAGACTGTTTTGAGTATCCATTCAGGCGTAACCCCTCGAAGCAGTACGGCTTTGCTCCCCGACAGAAAACTGCCGAACCAATGCATCTTGGCGCCTGTATGGTAAAGTGGCGGAATGCATAAAAAATTATCTTCATGGTTTTGGCCATGGTGGTTATACTCTGTATAACATGCCGACATTAGACTGCCATGCGTATGTAAAATTGCTTTTGGAAATCCGGTAGTCCCCGAGGAAAAATATATTGCCGCATCATCTTCGTCCGTAAGTTTAATCTGCGGACATTCAGAGGAACAATTGGCCGTAAGGCGGTCGTAGTTTTCTGCAAAAGCAGGCCTGTTTTCTCCTGCAAAGAAAAGTGTCTTCACCTTAGGTATCTTATTATAAATTGTCTCCACCCGACCGATAAATTCAGGTCCGAAAATCAAGGCGACGGTATCAGATAAATCCAAACAATACTTTATTTCATCAGCGGTGTAGCGAAAGTTTAACGGTACTGCGATAGCTCCAGCTTTCAATATCCCAAAATAAATCGGCAGCCACTCCAGGCAATTCATTAAAAGGATCGCTACCTTATCCCCTTTTTTTATACCCCTCTTCAGCAGTAGATTGGCCAATCGATTTGCTTTCTCGTCAAAAACACCCCAGGTCATTTCCCGTCGGTATTCACCGGCCGGGTTATTTTCAATAAGTTCATAATCAAGCCAGGTGATATTATGACTCTCCTGGAGATCCAGATTGATCTCCGTCAGGCATTTTTCCTTCCCATACATCTTAGCATTGCGTGGTAATATTTCCGTGATGGGCATATTCTCTTTCCTCCCGTTCTACTTGTGTGTTAAAAATATGAAGCCGTACTTCATACTACACAAATAACTACACTAGAGAAAATTATAAAGCAATACTAAGCAATTCATCAAGAACTTATAACCTGCTGCTCCAAATTCCTATAGTAAAAAATAAATTTTTGTGGATAATTAACTAGAGTAAATTTTTACTGGAGGAATAGACATGGTGGAAAAGCATGTGGTCCCGCTCCGGGTTCGCAACTATCATATAGATGCCTATGGTCACATCAATAACGCCCAGTATTCGATACTGCTCGAAGAAGCCCGTACTCAATTTATGGAGAACGTCGCCTGCCCGCTGGAAGGCTACTTTAGCCAGGGAATTTACTTCTTTGCGAGCGATATTCATATCAAGTTTAAGAAGCCAGCCGTGCTGGGAGACCACCTGGAGGTATTCATCTGGTTCCCAATTATGAAGCGAGCGCAGGTGAGATTTCAACAAGAAATTAGACTGGCCAAAAGCGGGGAATTGATTGCCATTGCTTCGGTCACATGTGGCTGTGTTAAAAATGGTAAGGTCATACCTATCCCCCAGGACTTCCTGCAAGCAATACAACCCTATTATATACCTGACCAAATTTAGAAAGTTTTGCAGCCTGCTGCCTCTTTATAATGCCGGTAGGTAGTCTCATCAAAAGTGACCATGAGTATCTTTTCAATCGACTTATTAGATTTAAGAAAGTTCTCTATTTCGTTAACAGCGATACGAGCTGCTCTATCTACCGGGAACCTGTAAACTCCCGTGCTTATGGAAGGGAACGCAATGGTTTTAATTCCATTTATGACTGCCAGATCAAGAGAATTCCGGTAGCACTTAGCCAACATCTCATCTTCGTTGTTATTTCCTCCATGCCATATCGGCCCCACTGTATGGATGACCCATTGGGCCGGCAGCTTATATCCTTTGGTTATTTTAGCTTCACCGGTTTTACAGCCGTTCAGCCCTCTGCACTCCTCAAGTAATTGCGGCCCAGCCGCATTATGTATAGCGCCGTCAACACCGCCTCCACCCAGGAGAGAGTTATTGGCAGCATTAACAATGGCATCAACATTTTGTTTGGTTATGTCATCTTGAATAATTGTAAACAAGCCCATAGGTCCCCCTCCTATTCCACTTTATTTAACCTCATCTTATACATAAAGTGATGCTTTCCTCTACATTAGTGTATTTCGGCTCCAAAAGGTATAAGTCCAAGCATGGCAAATTTAAAATGCTGAATTCCAAATGGAATACCTACAATTGTTAAACAAAAAATTAGGCCTATAACCAGGTGTGCTATGGCAAATTCCCATCCAAAAACGATGAGCCAAATGATATTAGCTATCAATCCTCCCGCCCCAAAGTTGCCAAGTTCTATTTCTTTGCCGAAAGGCCACAAAACAAATTGAGCAATTTTAAAACACTGCAGCCCAAATGGTATACCGATCACTGTAACACACAGAACCAGACCTGCAATAACCCATAAAACGAATGCTATAATTCCGCCGATTAACAGCCAGATGACATTCCCAATAAAATTCATTGTAATGCTCCATATCTAAATTTTAGTCTTTATTTGTTGTTCCCTTTTGTGGTATTAGCTGATGACTTTTTCTGTTTATTTTATACATTGTCAGCATCGATTAAAACTGCAATCTTCCTATCATTTTCCATAATGCAGCCCCCTTCACCTTCCTTCTATATGGTAAATTATAACATGCAAAACGTTGCTGGTCATCATGATCGGGTCAATGCAAAAGACTGGCCCTGGTTATAATAACTTTTATCAGCAGGTATATGGTAAATTTAATATGAGGTGATAAGAATGAATAGAATATTGCTGGTAGAAGATGATTTAAGTCTTATAGACGGACTTGAATTTTCCCTTGGCAAGAATGGATTCCGTATAGATATAGCCAGAACTGTAAACGAAGCATTCTCCATGATTCAGGATAAAAAACATGATTTGCTGATTCTTGATTTGACCTTGCCCGATGGCCGTGGTTTTGAAATCTGTAAAAAAGTACGGGAATCATCAACTGTACCCATCATCTTTTTAACTGCCTCTGATGAGGAAGTGAATATTGTAATGGGTCTTGATATCGGCGGAGATGACTATATCACCAAACCCTTCAAATTGAATGAACTTATTTCCCGCATCAATGCCCTGCTCCGCCGTGCCAAAATGGCCAACCCCGAACAAACAGAGCTAAAATCAAACCATATTACTGTCAAACTGTCAGAGAGCCGAGTCTTGAAGGATAATCATGAAATAGAGCTTACTGCTGCTGAATACCGGCTGCTCTGTATGCTAATGCAGAACCCTGATACCGTTTTAACCAGAGAAGTGATTCTGAACAAGCTTTGGGACGGCAGCGGCAGCTTTGTGGATGACAATACCCTGTCCGTTTATGTACGCCGGCTCCGAAGCAAAATTGAAGATGCACCTGAAAACCCAAGATTTCTGTTAACCGTACGGAGACTGGGTTATAAATGGAACGTCATAAAGTGAGGTCTTATTATGAATATTTTTGCCATCAGAGATTTAAATAAACTCTTTATCACCATAGTAATCCTACTTCTCGGATGTATTGCGGCGGGACAGGCTGCGGCTGCTTTAATTGCCAACGACTATAAAAAGGAAATGATTGCCCATGATTATGGAGTGGCAGGTTATTTACTCAGGAATGATTTAGATAAATCGCAAATAACAACGGCTTTTACATCGGAAAAGACAGGCGAAGATTTGACGGCGGGACAGTCACTTCTGCAAGCAGCAGGGTATGACGATAGCCTGAATAATACCCTGCTCCCATCAGTAAAAAGCTTTCATCAAAAGTACGCATGGTTAGCATTAGTATTTTCTCTTGTGTTTGCCCTGGCAATTATCGCAGCATTGTTGATTTTTTTTGTTCGGTACAACAAAAAGCTTGAAAAAGCCAATATTGACCTTTTGAATTTTATGAACGGCAATCTGAATATACGTTTGGATGATAATGAAGAAGGAACCTTATCACAGCTTTTTTCCTCCATCAATGTGATGGTGACCTCCCTGACCACGCATATAGCCAAGGAAAAACAGAATAAAGAGTTTCTCAGAGATACCATTGCGGATATATCGCATCAGCTAAAAACACCCCTGGCAGCGCTGCAAATGTACAATGAAATCATTCAGGATGAAAACACCGGCAACGAGGTGGTCGATAATTTCATCCAAAAAAGCAGCAATGAATTAAACCGAATGGGAAATCTGATTCAAAATCTGCTGAAGCTGGCAAGATTGGATGCAGGTTCAATTCAGTTGGAAAAAAGAAAACATAATCTCAAAGATTTTCTCCAAAGCACGATCAACAGATTTCTCACCCGCGCTGCACTGGAAAATAAATCGATTACTCTGGACTGTAATCACGATATTACCCTAAATTACGATGAAGAATGGTTATTAGAAGCGGTCAGCAACATTATCAAGAATGCCCTCGATCATACTGATTCCGGTGACGTGATTAATATTGGATGCGATGATACGCCGGTTGTAACCAGAATTACTATTCAAGACAGCGGCCAGGGTATCCACCCCGAGGATATTCATTCTGTTTTCAAAAGATTCTATAGAAGCCGGTTTTCAAAGGATAAGCAGGGGGTAGGCATAGGCCTTACCCTCTCCAAGTCCATTGTGGAAAAGCATGGAGGCTCAATCATTGTGGAAAGCGAATTGAGAAAAGGTACCACTTTCTATTTAGCCTTTCCCAAGCTTACAAATCTGTAAGCTGCGATTCATCTGTCGGTAAGGTTAGAGTGATATCATCTCCTTGAAGAAATAAGTGAGGTGGATATGTTGGAGATATTATCAACCACAAATCTCAGTAAAACGTATGGGATAGGCGAAACCAAGGTAGAAGCGTTAAAAGAAGTGACCTTTTCCGTTGCCAAAGGAGAATTTGTCTCCATCGTAGGCCCGTCAGGCTCGGGAAAAAGTACTCTGCTTAATATGCTGGGAGCATTGGATTTCCCTACCTCCGGAAATGTGTTTATTGACGGCCGGGATATTTTCACCATGAATGAAGAGGAACTGTCAGTCTTTCGGAGACGTAACATAGGCTTTATATTTCAGGCTTATAATTTGGTGCCGGAATTAAATGTTGAGGAGAACATTATTCTTCCGCTGCTGCTCGACCATAAAAAGCCGGACCAGCAGTATATTGATGAAATAGTTGATATTTTAGGCCTGGCGGACAGGAAGCACCATCTGCCTAACCAGCTTTCGGGAGGGCAACAGCAGCGGGTTGCTATTGGGCGAGCGCTGTCGGCCCGACCGGCTATCATTCTGGCTGACGAACCCACCGGAAACCTTGACAGTAAAAACAGTAAAGATGTCATCAATCTCCTCAAACTATCGGTTGATAGGTATAATCAGACTTTGATAATGATCACCCATAATCAAAACTATGCATCATTTGCCGATCGGGTTTTAAATGTCGAGGACGGTATAGTAACTGAGCTGGGAGGTGCCAGGCAATGAAAGGTTATCTTGACCTCGCCTCCCGATATCTGGGCGCCCATCAAAAGAAAACCCGTCTGACGATTTTGAGTATTGTTATATCTGTTGCGCTGGTTACCGGTGTTTTTTCCATGCTGGATGCGCTTATGCAGTTTGAAAAGATTCAGGTCATCCATGACTATGGAAATTTTCATATGGCTGTAAAAGATGCGACCGGTGAAGAAATGCAAGCAATCGGCGGCCGAATCGATGTAGAGAATACCGGTCGATGGAAAACGCTGGGCGAGGCGAATATCAATGGTATGACCTGCGCACTCGGGGCACTTGACGAGAATTTTGCAGAAAACTTAAACATCGATGTTATCCAGGGCAAATTTCCGACGGGCAAAAATGAAATCATGCTTGAAAAGTGGGTGACTGAAAGCATTCATCTGAATTTAAAAGTAGCTGACACCGTTAATATTGCTTTCGAAGACGGAACCAGGCGTGAATATACAATAAGCGGGATATACAATGATCTGGGAAATATGAAGGCCAAGGGCATACCCGGCGTATTTTTATCTATGGATGATGCCGAATTTATGCCAGCGCGGCAAAACTTTTATCTGATTGAATTCAAAGGCGAAGCCGACATGATCAAAGCGATAGAGCAAATAAAAACCAGTTTAAATATTCCCGAAGACAGAATCGGGCTTAATGATCGCTTGCTGGCCGTTATAGGGCAAAGCGATCATAAAGCTGCGGTTGGTATCTATCAGATAGGAGGCATTTTGTTTCTCATCGTCCTCCTAGCCGGGGTGGTTATGATTTACAATACCTTTAACATCTCCGTTATGGAGAGGGTCCGGCAGTTCGGGCTTTTAAGGTGTATCGGCGCGTCGCCGGCCCAAATCAGAAAAATCGTGAAAAGAGAAGGACTTACCATAACCTTCAAGGCAATCCCCTTTGGAGTGCTGCTGGGGATGTTGATGGCCTTGTTCTGCAGTGCCATACTCAAGTTTTATAACAACAGTCTTTTTGGAGATATTCCTCTGTTTAATATAAGCACCATAGGTATTGGCGCGGGAATTGCGGTTGGCTTTATGACGGTTTTTATAGCCTCTCTGCTGCCTGCGAAAAAAGCGGCCCAGGTTTCACCGGTTAACGCTGTGACTGGCAGCAATGATATAAAAGTATTAAAGAACCAAAAACGGGGTTTACTAACCAAAATGTTCCCTGTAGAAATTGCGCTGGGGATAAATAATGCCATTATGAAAAAGAAAACGCTTTTTTGGATGTCGTGTTCAATCGCTATAAGCATCGTCATGTTAATGGGATTTAATGTATTTGTCGATTTTATGCATGCCGGTCTTAAAACCACCAAACCTTATACCCCCGATATTACCTTAATATCAGAACGGGGTATAGATGATGAAATGTCTTCCCAGGTTTCGGGTATTGACGGCGTAAAAAAGGTTTACGGCAGGATGTTTGGCTATGTTGACGCCACTTTTGATGCAGCCAGGCTTACCGATGCCTATAAAGAAAGCGTGGGAGGCATTGAAACAACCGCGGACGGTTTATTTGTCCCCCCCGAAAATTCCTGGCTTATTTCATATGAGGAAAACCAATTAAAATGGGCTAAAGCGGATTTAATCGCAGGAGAAATTTCCGAGGATAAAATGAATACCCAAAACGGAATTATAGCAGTTGCCGGAAATATAAGAAACGGCATTACAACGGAAACCGCAAATCTGCAACCGGGTGATAAGGTCTATTTGGAGACTTCCTCCGGCACCAAAGAATTTACCGTTATAGGGGTATTGCGCACGGTACCTTTTGGAGATTCAAAGCTGAACCTCACTACTTTTATAACTACGGAAAAGATATTTACAGAGCTGACCGGCAAAACATCGTATGACGCCCTGGATATTCAATTAAGCAATAAAAATCAGGAGCAAACCGTGGCTGACATAAAAGGGATGATTGATAGTTCCGTCAATTTCCTTGATTCCCGTCAAAAGAATGCCGAGATAGACCAAACCTTTTTAACTATGGCGATATTTATCTATGGATTTGTGGCGGTAATCGCCTTGATCAGTATTTTGAATATAATAAGTACCATGAATACCAGCGTCGCATCTAAAACAAAATATCTGGGAGTTATGCGGGCAGTGGGCATGTCGGGAACCCAGATGAATAAAATGATTTTGATTGAAGCCGTCACCTACGGCCTGACCGGCTGTTTGTCAGGGTGTATTCTCGGAGTTATATTGCAGAAGGCATTGATTGAAAAATTCCTGACAAGTTTTCACGTTATTTGGAAATTCCCTTTGGTCCAGATAGTTATGATACTAATCTTCACCCTTCTTATAACCGCGTTTTCCGTAGTAAGCCCCCTCAAGCGGATTAAATCCAGAGGCATTTCCGAGGTAATAGGGACGCTGTAATTACTCTTTCAATAACTCGGGGTCAGACCCCGAGTTATTTGACCCCCAGTTATTGCTGGCAAAGCCTTTTACTGTGGAAATTAGGATAATTTCAATCCTGGTCTCCGTGATCATGTCTTTGCAGAAGACTTGCCCTGGTTATGATTTTTTCTCCGAAGCGGTCTCGAATTTTATCCAGGGCCTGGTCTAGCGTATCATTCTTATTAACTTGCTCTGATGCAAAAAGATCACCCTGTACCACATTTGAAGCTGGTTCCAGACCGCTTGCATATATCCCCAGGAGCCTGATACTGCCGCCCAGGCCAAACACTTTCTTAAATAAATCATTTGCCGCGTGATAAATTGCGTCCTGACTGCTGGCAGCTAGTGGCAAGGTTATACGACGGGTTAATGTTTTAAAATCACTATATCTCAGCTTCAGAGTAATAGTTCTAGCCCCTATATCCTGCTGACGCAATCGTCTGCTGACTTGTCCGGCCAAATCCAAGAGCACGGTCTCCAGTTCAGTATTATCGTCAATATCATGTTGGAAAGTAATCTCCCTTCCCACCGATTTACGTTTGTGACCTGCTTCCACCACCCGTCTATCAATCCCATGCGCCAACTCCCAGTAGATACGAGCATGCGGCCCCATATTGCGTTCCAACGCTTCCGGTCTCATCTCAGCCAGTTCACCAATCGTATTTATACCCATTCTCTGCAATTGCTGCCGGCTTTTTTCTCCAACTCCCCACAGATATGAAACCGGCAGCGGATTCAGCACCGCTGCTGTATCTGAGCAGGTAATTACTCTCAGACCGTCCGGCTTTCCCAGCTCTGTGGCCAGCTTGGCAAGAAATTTATTGTAGGAGATGCCAACAGATATGTTTAGACCTACTTCGGATTTAATACGGCTTTTAATCTGCCTGGCAATGTCCTCCATGGAACCAAAAACACTGCTGCACCCGGTAAGGTCAAGAAAAGCTTCATCTATTGAAAGGGGTTCGATAACGGGAGTATATGTACTAAAGATTTGGAAAACCTGGCGTGATGCCTCCTGATAGCGGGACATAGCAACCGGCAGGAAAGCAGCCCCGGGGCATAAACGGCGAGCCTGGGCCAGCGGCATAGCAGACCTTATCCCAAATTTGCGGGCCTCATAAGAACAGGTAGCAACAACCCCGCGTGAATCGGGCCGCCCTCCGACAATAACCGGCTTCCCCATTAACTCAGGATTGTCCCGCTGCTCAACGGCCGCAAAAAATGCGTCCAGATCACAATGCATAATTGATAGTTCATCAGCCAAGTTCTACGACTCCCATTTCAAGAATTCCAGTAAATACCTAATAATAACTCAATTATACTATATATATCTGGATATCCCAGACAGCTTGAATAGTTCATGGGGCTAAAGCTAGCTCTCGCGCCATTTTTATCAGGGCCTGATTACGCTCTGGAGCATTTGTTGTACTCAAGACTTATCGTTGTATTATTTGGCAATATATACTATTAATTTTTACTTGATTTTTAATAAAATTGCGTTTATTATTTATTTAAGGTGGCGGAGAGATTAAGTGACTCGGATGTTTATCCCATGGTTTTTAGTTTCCTACCACAGTAGTCAAAAGGTTAGTTCAAGTTAGTTAGTAGTTCAGGTTAGTTAAGTATCCTTCTATGAGTTTAGGAAAAGTCAGTTCGGCTCAAATAATGGTTTGTTTTAGGTGTTTGTTAGAGGTCAAAGTGAGGTTTTCAGCTTTTGAATGGTTCAGTTTCCTCCGCCACCTGATTTATAAAGAGATTTAGACCCCTCTAGTAATGCTAGAGGGGTCTTTGTTTGTGCTATGATAATCATCTCGGGTGGGTAAAGTAACCCTACAACTTCCGATACTTCTTTAAGGCAAATGTATTTAAAATAATAAAAACTGCTGCAAATAGCACCAAAGCAAAGATATCATCAGTAATCTGACTAATACTCCATCCTTTATACATTACGCCCTTTAATGCATCTGCACCATAGTAAATAGGCATGATTTTACCAAATGATTGCAGCCAATCTGCCATACCTTCAAGCGGGAAAATTCCTGCAAAAAATACCTGAGGGATAATAACGATGGGGATAAATTGAATCATCTGAAATTCGGAAGCAGCAAAAGTCGATAACAGAATTCCTAATGATAGTGCCACAAAAGCGAGCAGCAAGTTAATTAGCAGGACATTCCATATGGAACCTACCAATACAATATCTAAAATCTTTATTGAAAAGAGTGCCACAACAATGGTTTGAATTATCGCAAATATTCCGTAACCCAACAGATACCCGCTTATCACCTCTCCTCTGCGAATAGGTGTAGACATCAATCGTTCTAATGTGCCAGTTGTTCGCTCCCGTAACAAACCAATTCCTGAGATGAGAAACACAAAAAAGAATACAAAGAAACCAACTAAAATGGGGCTTAATACATCAAAAAAGGAGGTTTCACTATTTCCGTAGACATACTTTGTTTCAACGTTTGGTAGTTTCGGTACAACCGCAGGAATATTCTGACTTGATTTAACTTGTAATGCTGCTGCCTGGTTTACCTTCATTAATAAAACTTTCGATTTGGTTGGATCACTATTTTGCAGGGTTAACTCCAATTTTTCTTGGTTCATCTTCAGCAGACCATCAAGTTTGTCAGCAATTATCGTCTCATTGGCTGCTTGCTGATACTCTACTACCTCAATATTTGCATTCTTTAATACTTGTATCAGGCTTTTATTGATGTTAACTACACCTAGTCTAGGTTCAACGGTGTTACCATTAAAAATAAAATACATGAGACTTAATATGAATAATGGTGCCAGCAGCAACAATGCTAATGTTCTTTTATCCCGCAGCATTTGCTGGCAGATTCTCTTAATTAATGCACTTATTCGCATGAATTTCTTCCTCCCGCCTTCAAGAATACCCCCTCTAAATTGTTCACCTGGTAAGACTCTATTAATTGTTGAGGTGTGCCCCTGGTTATAATTCGGCCTTCTCTGATCATGGCAATAAAATCACTTTTGGCGGCTTCATCCATAACATGTGTGGTTACTATAATTGTTTTTCCTTCTTCAATTTTCAATCGCTGCAATTCATTCCAGATTGAAAAACTTAATTCCGGATCAATCCCAACCGTCGGCTCGTCCAGAATCAATATTCTAGGATCCTGAATTACCGATACTGCCAGAGATAATCGACGTTTCATGCCACCAGAATAAGCAGATACTTTTTTTCTAAGCTCATGATTCAGGTTCACCAAGTCTGCAGCATAGGATATCCGCTTCTTTTGCTCGCTTTTTTTCAATTTAAACAGGGCAGCAAAAAATTTCAGATTTTCTTCGCCCGTCAACTCATTATATAAGGCATCTGACTGAGCCATATATCCTATATCCTGTAATACCTCCAGATTGGGCATCCTTTTATCTAATACTCGAATCAGTCCTTTATCGGCATTCTCCATTCCCACCATCATTTTTATCAATGTTGTCTTTCCTGCTCCTGAAGGACCTATTAGTCCATAGATCTTTCCTGGCTCAATATTTATATTGATATCGTCCAAGACCAGTTTTTTGCTGTAACTTTTACTAACCTGGTCGACTTTTATGATTGGCTCCATCAATAAATGCCTCCTAAACAAAAGGGTAATTAATAGCCGCTTCGAACATATTCTCACCCTATTTACCTGTATTGATTCACTCTTCAATGTGACCCAACAGAAAAAAAGTAAAACAATATTCTCATTTATAATCGGTATAATTATTTGTTTATAAAACAAGATAGAAATGAAAATCTAAAGGAGGTGTATATATGGCTGATAGATGTGGTAATCCTGAAAAACCTATTTTCAGAGAGACAAGAATGGTAAATCGGGAGTATGACGAAATCATTGAAGAACCAAATAAGGAGATAAGCAGCCCCAGTAATAACAAACCTAGAAAGAATCGAAAAGGCCAGCAGTAATCAGCTAATCTTAGAACCAGAGGCTTTCTGTTTAAGAAGCCTCTGGTTTTCTCAGTATTTATCCTTTATTTGAAGTTTATTATTATTCTGGCTCCGGGCCGAAACTGCCTTCTATAGAAGACCAGCTGACACTAGGAACTGACAGGCCATCACTGGTCTTTAAATTTCCACCCTCATTTATGGTTATGTAACTGCCTACTGCAATGGTTGCTCCACTTGGATTAGTTAACGTTATTACCAATGTCTTCAGAGATGTCCACTGACCAGTATAGTCTTCTCCCAGTGACGCATTTCCGAAATCAAGCAAAGCATCGATATCACTTTTGACAGCAACGATTGGCTTGTTGGTGTTAACATTAAAATTAATCGTAATTGTATCATTAGCATTAATTCCAGGACCTCCCCCGGCATTTTCAGCTATTATACAGTTAATAACAGGAGCAGCCGACGGACCGAAACTACCTTCTATAGCCAATGAGCTGACACTGGGAATTGACTGTTGATCACTGGTTCTTAAATTCCCAGTATCATTGACAGTTATAGAATCACCTACTCCAATAGATGCATCAGTTGCATTTACAACCGTAATTACCAATGTTGTTGGAGATAACCATTGCCCTGAATAATCTGCTCCCAAGGTTTCATTTCCGAAATTCAATAAAGCATCTATATCACTCTTGGCAGCAACGAGTGGTTGATTGGTGGCAACATTAAAATTAATCGTAATCGTATCATTAACATTGATTCCTTCACCATCTCCGGTATTTGCTGCTGTTATACTGCTAATAGCTGGAGCACTTGGAGGAGAGTATGAGTCGTCGGAGGAATGATATGACGGTGGTTCAACGACAACCTCTTCCACTAAACCAGAATCAACTGCAGCTGCTTCCTCCACAACACCATCTTCAACTAACTTCGCAATCACCGTGCCCCCCGATAAATCTTTGGCACTTAAGGAACCAAATGAAATACCTACCAGATCATCTTTTACCAGACACTTCTCAGAAAACAGTGAAGCCTCAGGTGCTGTTAAGCCTCCGGCATCAGCCAATTCAGCAGGTGCATTGTGATAGTCCGGGGTAAAGCCCAGCTGCCTGAGAATTAGAGTGCAGTATGCTTTACCAAGTAAAGCGTCTTTAGAACCGAAGGTTCCATCAGGGTAACCACACACCAAACCATTTTTTACTGCATAGGCCACTTGATTTTTTGCCCACGATGATATAGTTGCTGCGTCAGTGAATTTAGACAGTATAGTATCTGCATCCGTCATAGCCAGAGCCTGTTCTTCCAGTCCGAATATGCGTAATAACATCACCACACCTGTTTCCCGATTAAGAGCAGTTCCCAGGTCCGGATCAAATGTAGTTGAAGAGACACCATTATATAGCCCTAAATCGTTTAATACTTGAGCTTCACTTGAATATGAGAATGAACCACTCGCAGCCACTGTTGGGGATAAGACCATTATAAATAATAATACAAATACCATAGAATACCGTCTGGTTACTGTCCGCATGATATTTAGATACCTCCCTTAAGCATTTATTGATCAAGCAAATGGAAGCAACAATCCTACCGAATCCTTCTAATTTAGGTACATATTAGACAAATAATGTTTTATTCCTCTTTTATCTTTTGAATGGGGTAAAACAAAAGTACCCTATCCTGCCTCAAGAAGATGATAGACAAACATTGTTACGTTTTATTTTAGCTTGATACATCGCACTATCTGCTCTAGAAATAAATCTATCAACATTTTCATTATAAGTAGGTTCCAAAGCGGCTACGCCTACGCTAACCGTAATATTAATTGTATTTGAGTCACAAGTTATTTTGGTATCTTCAATCAGACAACGAAAACGCTCGGCAACCTCTGATGCATCACCTAGTGCAGTGTTCGGCAAACATATAATGAACTCTTCGCCGCCAAACCGTCCTATAAAATCATATTTTCGGCATGTTTTGTTGAAGCATTCAATCAGCTGCTTTAAAACTAAATCCCCTGCCAAGTGGCCAAATCGATCATTGACCTGCTTAAAATAATCCACATCGATAAGTATAATTGAGACAGCGGTTTGATCACGCTTAGCTCTTTCAATCTCCGCGTCGAGCCGATTAATAAACGCTCGTCTATTAAGACATCCCGTCAGGTAATCAAAATTGGCAGAAAACTCAAGTCCCTTCTTGTTTAAGAAGTCGCTTACTTTCGTATTAAATAAAGTCACCGAAAATATCCCACCTATGGATACCAAAAATGCACTATTGATATAATGACAGGTTAATATTTCAGGGTTTGATTGCATTCCAGTGATCCCAACCAGAAACAGGCAAAAAGAAAGTAAATAGATAATCAGACTGGTTAAGGGCTTAAGATAAGCAATCGCTGCAATTCCTAAAACGCCTATAATATAAGCGGTAATTGCTCCGCCAGTTTTTTGATCAGCCATCGAAATCATCGCGGTATCAATAAGAATGAAAATTAAAAAGCAAACAGTGCAAGTCCTCTGCCAAAGAAATGCTTTAGATTCAGAATGAGGCTTAATGGCGGGGATTATAATTAATGGTATTAACATAGTCAGAGCTAACAGAACATGACTGTATAACAATAAACGGTAGCTAGGTACACGGAGCCACATTCCGTCTATATAGTTCAGATAATCCATGTATAATAGCGGCATTGCCGCAATCAATAAAAAGATCGCCGTAATCTTACTGCGGTATATATTCGTTTTTAATAAGTCTTTATCAAACTCATCTTCAAATTCGGGAGGAATTTTGTGCCAATTATCTTTCAGCATGCAAATTATTTGATCTAAATATCTCTTGTTATCCGAGCTCAACTGTCATTTCCCCCAACGTGGTACTATCCGATACAAAAGCACCTAAATTTTACAATATATTCTATGGTATTTTTTTGTATAGATAAGATATTTCGATAAGCTTAACGATAATCCTGCTTATTTTGTTTATACGTAGGGAAATTCGCAAATACTTGGATTAAGATGTATATGGTAATATTTAGGCAAACACTTAGTATCGCAGAAAGCCAGACAGTCTAGTGGTTTAAAGCCGACTTACTACTTCCCAAAAAACTTGGGGTCTGGTATTTTTAGCATATTGTTTTATAATCATTAAAGAATTCATTTATAAAGAAGGTTGTTGAAATGATTGATTTTAAATGCGATTACAGCGAAGGTGCACACCCTAAATTATTAGAAAAACTAACTCAGACCAATTTAGAGCAAACTGCCGGCTATGGTGAGGACCCCTATTGCTTAAAGGCGGCCAGACTGATTAAGGATAAATGTAAACGGCAAGATATAGATGTGCACTTTTTTGTAGGAGGTACTCAGGCGAACTTAACTGTTATTGCTGCGGCACTTCGCCCTCACCAGGGTGCTATTACTGCCAATACCGGACACATTAACGTACATGAAAGCGGAGCTATAGAGTCCACCGGGCATAAGGTACTGGCACTGCCGAGTCTCGATGGAAAATTAACCGCCCGGCAAATACAGACTGCTTATGACGATCACTTTAATGATGATACCCATGAACATATGGTACAACCCAAGTTGGTATACATATCTAACCCTACCGAAATCGGCTCAATCTATAGCAAGGCTGAGCTGGTTGCCATCAGTGAAACCTGCAGGAAAAATGATCTGATTCTATATATGGATGGTGCCCGTCTAGGTTATGCTCTTTGTGCCGAGGATAATGATGTAGATTTACCAACGCTGGCCCAGCTTTGTGATGTCTTTTACATTGGGGCTACTAAAATTGGTGCTCTATTCGGCGAGGCGCTGGTTATTTGCAGCCAGAAATTAAAAGAAGATTTTCGTTATATTATAAAACAAAAGGGCGGTATGCTTGCCAAGGGCAGATTGCTGGGCCTACAATTCATTGCATTGTTCGAAGATGATTTGTATTTTGATATAGCCAGACATGCCAATAAATTGGCTATGCTCATTAAACAAGCATGTATCCAAAAGGGATATGGTTTCCTCACGCCGTCCAGTACGAACCAGCAGTTTCCGATTATGCCCAACCAAGTATTGAAAAAACTAAAAGAAAGCTATGAATATGCTTTTTGGCAAAAAATTGATGATACGCATAGTGCGGTACGATTTTGTACTAGTTGGGCAACCGATGTGAACACCGTGCAGCAATTAATTAGTGACATCGAATCGGTGGGATAACTTTTGGTCCAAAGACTCCCACAGCAAAACTATTCATAATTATTTAGCTGGTTTTTCCTTTAAAGGCTTTCTGGGTCTGAGCTGTTGTGATTTTCTCATCATGCCTATAATCCAGTAAAACCAATATAATATAAAGATTACTGTGGCTATTAATAATATAGTCATCTTCTTCCTCCCTTTTTAATAAACTTGAGGAGATTACTCTAGTTATTATTTCCCACAGTTATCTAATCTAATTAGCCTAATTTATCTTGCACTGGAAACATAATGATATCCAGAAATAAATAACAGCGGAATGCTGCCATTCCGCTGTTATGAAAGTTCAATGATGAGTTAAGACAAGGTTTACACTCTTACTGCTGTTCCCTTATTCCCAGTTCTTGGTCTGTTAGATAGCATGCGGGATCAGATTCCCAAAAATCTCCTGATACAGCCTCAGCCCTCGTCCGGAAATTGCCATTACATATATCGAGGTACTGACACTCGGCACACCTGCCTTTCAGCAAATGCTGCCGATCTTTTAACCCGGCGAGGATAGGATTACTGAGGTCTGTCCATATTTCACCGAATTTACGTTCACGTACATTCCCAAAAGTATGGTGTTGGGTAAATTGATCGGGATGAACAAATCCAAGCGGATCAACCTCCGCAAACGCAATTCCAGAGCGGTTGCCTCTGTTTAGGGAAATAAGTGCTTTAATCCGTTCAGCATGTTCCGGATCTTCTGCAAGGGTTTTCAGGTATAGGTAAACTCCGTCACAATGGTTATCAACGGTTAGAATCTCCTTGGCCAAACCACGTTCTTCAAAATCACGTGTTCGGCGAATAATAATATCCATGGCCTGCCGTGACTGGGCGGTCGTTACATCTTCATCTATCATTTGATTGCCGCGCCCCGAGTAGACTAAATGGTAGAAACAGACACGATCAATCTTTTCGGCCTCAATAAAATCAAAAATATTATCCAGCTCTTGAAGGTTATGGTGGTTAATTGTAAACCTTAATCCCACTCGCTGTCCGACAGCCACACAGTTTTGGATTCCCTGCATAGCCGCTTGGAAAGCGCCTTCTTTGCCCCGGAATTTATCATTTACCTCTCGCAGGCCATCCAATGAGATGCCTACATAACCTACCCCTATATCCTTGATCCGCTGAGCAGCTTCAGGCGTAATCAGAGTACCGTTCGTTGAGAGTGTCGGGCGAATACCCTGAGCGGCTGCGTAGGCAGCCAATTCAAAGAAATCCGGTCTCATAAGCGGCTCCCCGCCGGAGAATAACAGGACGGGAACTTTAAATTCTGCTAAGTCGTCAATAAACTTCTTTGCCTCATCCGTTGTCAATTCGCCCTTATACTTTTTCGAGTCCGAATCCATATAACAGTGACGGCACTTAAGATTACATGTCTTAGTGGAATTCCACACCACAACTGGTCCGGCGTTGGTTGTGACGCCATGAATCGCTCCTCTGGAATCTTGATTATAGCGTAAAGAATCACCGAAGTATTCTGTGGAAAACAAAAGCTTAGTAACACTTATCATTCTTTTATTCCCTCCGTAAAAAAATATATATATTATTAAATCCGAACTACGAATCACTAACCTATGTTATTATAATCTATTTGTATCGACCAGATCATTAAATTAACTCATTTATTTTGCGAAATACCATGGTACATAAAGTAAAGAAGCCACATAGACTTTGACGCATACTAAAAATCACCCCTGGCAGCTAACATTACCAGAGGTGATATTATAATAAGGTGAGCAATGTTTTGTATAAGAATTAAACGATTTACTTTATTAGTTCATAATGCATTGAATCACTATATCTATTGCCCCAACTAAATCCAGCCGGCTTAAATGCTTTCTCCCATAGTATCAGATTGGGATCATTAGGTTCCGTGGCAGGGTTAACATACCGGAAATGATTAGATGCATTAATATCTATAGCAGTTCCCCAAGAATGATTACTTAGGCCATTGGCAGGGTTCCAGTTCACATGTCGAGTTACCCATGTTCCATCCATAGTTCTGATTAGACTTAAGAGGGAAACCTGTCTGCCATTTACCACAGCAGTACCATTCTTTATGTAGGTGAAAGCTTTGATAAAATAAGGTGCCGCTAGCTTATGTACCTTTACCTGCTGGTTTAAACCAGGTAAAGTGATTGTTACTATATTTTGGGCAATCCACACGGGGTCTACTTCAATTCTACCGCCGCTTAACTCTCTATAATGGAATTGCCCGAATATTCCATTGGCCTTGCTTATTTTAGGATACATACGGATGTCCGTTTGCCCTGATCTGGAGACTGTGGTACCGCTTAACCTGGCATTCAAAGCTGCCTTAGTTTTGGGACCAACAATTCCATCTGCATAAAGACCCTGGGATTTTTGAAAGCGCACTGCTGCATTATAAGTATTTTGACCAAAGATTCCATCTATACCATATGTATTAAAGCCTAACCCGGTAAGATCTTTCTGCAGTTGATAAACGGCTGTACCTCGGCTGCCCCAGGATAGATTTTGGGTACCATAATCACTGGCCTCAGCAGTTGAAGGAATTGCTGCAGTCAAAATTAACGCCAGTAGACCCAGTAAAAACAATTGCTTGCAACGAGATGTTAACATTAAGTCACTCCCTTCTACACGAACATTGCTCACTCCTTATTCTGCTGTACTTGTACTTTTTGCCTAACATTGATTAACTCCTTTTTAAACTGTTGTTTTGTCAGGAACGGTCAATCGCTTCGATCGTCTGATGAAGCAGTTTAGCAGGTAGTACTGTTATAGTCTAAGGTAAAACACCATTATTGTTCAAACAGGCTATAAGCTGTCTGAATTGGACAAGTTCAGCTATGATTGGAAATCCTCTGGGAATTTGTCCAATTCTAAGATCTCTTAAGATATCCTATGTGATGGGATATCATGCCAGGGTAACTGAAATCTTACAAGGGCCTTTACTTACAATAACTCTTCTCCCCGCTGATAAAAAGCCTGCATCAGATCTCCCGGCACCAATAATCCTCCTGTAGCCCATGCAATATGAGTCGCATTTTTCATATGCTTTTCTAAATCATGCTTACGAATATATGTCTTGCCTGCATCGCTTCCAGCTATCATTACCGGTCCTAAAAGGCCCGGTGTGGCCGAAGGTTCTAGGGTAATTTGTTCACTGTCAGCCAGCATCGTTAGTAATCTATACAAATCATCATCTTCCACAGTATATATTCCGCTGACTAATTCTCCGATAACCTTACCTACAAAACCAGACGGTTTACCAACCGCTAATCCATCGGCTTCGGTCACGTTGTCGAGGCCAAAATCAAATACACTAATCTTTTCATTTTCTCCAGTCATGAGACCAATCAACATGCAGGGAGAATGGGTCGGTTCTGTAAAAAAGCAATGCACAGAATCTCCGAATATTGTTTTTAACCCATAACAAATTCCTCCCGGCGCACCCCCTACGCCGCAGGGAAGGTATACAAAAAGCGGATGTTCCCTATCTACCGTCACCTTCATCTCGGCTAGCTGTTTTTCTAATCTCAAGGCAGCAACACTATAGCCCAAAAACAAATCCAAGGAATTCTCATCGTCAATAAAATAACTCTTAGGATCTTGATGCGACTGCATTCTTCCTGCCTCAACCGCCTTACTATAATCTGAATCGTACTCCAAAACCTCTACACCTTTGCTTCTAAGCAAATCCTTCTTCCATGCCTTGGCATCCTGCGACATATGTATGACCGTTTTAAACCCCAGGGCGGCGCTCATGATTCCAATGCTTAGGCCCAGATTTCCAGTCGACCCGGCGGCCAAAGAATATTGGCTAAAAAAATCTCTGAAATTGGCTTCAGCCAGAATTGCATAGTCATCGTCGATTTTAAGTATTCCACTTTGCAGAGCCAAATCCTCGGCATGTTTTAGCACTTCATATATACCACCTCTCGCCTTAACCGAACCTGCCACGGGAAGATGGCTGTCACACTTGAGTAAAAGCCTGCCTTCGAAGGCTTGAAAATACTGCTGCTGCAGCAGATACTTCATTGCCGATATATCTTCTATTTTAGATTCGATTATACCCAGGCTTTTCTTAGTTTCCGGAAATAGTTCAGCGATTAGAGGTGCAAATCGCTGCAACCGCACTTCAGCATCCCTTATAGCAAGTTCGTTTAACCGAGGATACTGCATAGATAGGTGTGAAAAAGCCTCACCAGTTCCTATCATCCGGTCATTTTTCCAGAACACCGGTTGATAACTCTTGATCTGTTGTAAGGCTGGAAATTCATTTATTAAATTTGCCACTTTTGCCTCGGTGTTTTTATAACAGCCCATAATTTTCTCCTTAGGATAACTATTCTAGATTTTAAAACGCTTTTCAATCTGCCGGATCATTTTCTCCGTCATAGGGGTGGGAAGGTTCAATTTTTTTCCCATACGAATAATCGTACCACCGAAAATATCTCCTTCCGCTTGGCCCCGCCCCGTTTCCAAATCTCTTTGGAAGGAACTGCGGGCATCATAAGGAAAAAGACTGGTAAAGGCAATGGTCTTGTCGATAAGATCCATATTTAGATCTATGCCTTGTTTTTGACCCAACAGGATGATTTCTTTCATAACACCGATCAGACTTGTTTTGGCCTCCGGGTCGCATATAACCTCACCAAAACTCAGGCCACTGGCTGCCGTAACCAGAGCAAAAGACCCCACGAGGAGATACTTTTCCCAGACAGAGACATAGGGATCTTCCCGCCAATCGAAATTCAGACCCATCTCTCGACTGAATTCCAGTAAGTTACTGGGATCGAAATCCGGGAACTGCGGATCCTTGCCTAATACTACCCGACCATCCGGCCCTTTTTGCACTACCTTGCCCGGTTTCTCTAAATAACTGGTTATATACACACACGCCGGCAGGACTATACCCTTTTCCAGCAGATTACGAGCTCGCTGATATATATCTAAACCATTCAACAGGGGTATTATGATCGTGTCGTCGCGGATATATTCTCGCAGGCTTTGTATAACCCCCTCCAGATCATAGCTTTTCACGCATACCAGACAGAGATCTGGTTGTGGAAAGGATGCCGGAATCTCTGATACTCCATTTGGAACGCAGACAAAACTATCATCATTGCGCTGCAATATCAGTCCATTTTCCCGTATCTCCTTTAGATGTTGACCGCGGGCCATGAAATAGACCTGCTGCTGGCCATTTTTTTTATTGAGAGCATGAGCAATCCGACCGCCAAAATATCCGCCCACACCACCTATTCCTATTACCCATATCGTTCTAATATTCTGCATATTAGTTCCCCTTAATATTAATTATCCCAATCAAAAAAATAGCAGTGGAATTATTATCAAGCCCTACTTTTTTGACGCAAAAACATACTTCCCACGAGAAAGAAAACTATGGTAAAGAGCATTAGGACGGCTGAAGGAAAGTAAACAGCATTGATATCTGAACCTCTAGCCACAAGATCTGTCATACCCTTTAAAACCCAGGACTGCGGTACATAATCCGCTATTTTCTGTACCGTGTTAGGCATGAAGTCTCTAGGCCACATGCATCCGGCGATTAAGCTGGTAGGCATCACAATGATGGTTGTCAGTGCTGAAAGCTGCCCCCTGGATTTTACTAAAGCAGCCAAGGCCGTCCCCAGTCCTATAACGGCAAACAGAAAGCTGGAAAAGAGCAGTATCAAACCTAGAGGAGAACTTCCCCAATTGACATGGAAAACATACCTGCTAACCAGGATCAACACTGCTGTCTGTATCCATCCTATCATAAACGTACCGAGGACATATCCGCCAAGAATGCTGAAGGTCCCGGTCGGGGTGGACAATAACCGATTCCATGTGCCTGTTTCCTTTTCCTCAAGTATGTTTCCGGCCCCTCCGCTCACAAAAAACATTATGAACATTACGAATACACCGATTGCTGTAGAAGACAGCGCATTCAGCCCTAAGTTTTCCCTGGTAAGCTTTTTTGACTGATAACCGATTTTGGAAGATTCCATATTCTTTAGAAAAGCGGCCTGTACTTTTTCCTTTATTTTTTTGCCTTCCTCTGTCTTGATTAACTTTCGAGAAGCTAACTGAGCTTCTGCTTCGTTTCCTGCTGTGATACCCAACTTGAGTTGGTATAAATAATTTTGCACGATCGCCATCATCGCTACGGTACTGTCGTTATCCTGTAATTTCAATACCTCAAGTTTTTTGGCATTACCATCGTCTATTGATTTGGAAAAGCCTTCGGGAATCACAAGGCCCAACACGGTTTTTCCGTTCTGAACATCCTGCCTTGCTTTTTGAGCATCAGTGTTAATTAATTCAAAGGTTTTGTCTTGATTTAAAAGTTCGAGAAGAATCGCCGCGTTATTTCCTTTATCCTCATCAACAATGCTGATGGGGTATTTTGCATCGGCATTGCTTTTGTCCCCATTTCCAAAAACCAGTATCATCACGCCGGCGAAAATGATGGGAGCAAGAAACATCCATATAAAGGCTCCCCGGTCCTTTAAGGTCAGCCTTACTTTCATCAATGTGATATGAATCAATTTGCTCATCCTCTTCACCCCTCCTAATTCAATTTCAGTCTCATGATCCCTACGGTTAGAAATACGCTGCCCATGGCGCATAGTACCAGAGCTGGAGTTATTATTGACTGAAAACCGCTGTGGAACATTAGGCTGATATAGCCATTGAGCGCCCAGTTGTTTAATGTGATTTTTGAGAGAATCTGCATCACTGGAGGCATCACAAACAGCGGTATCATGCTTCCTCCCAGCATTGAAAGCAACATGACTATCACCGGATTTATCGCCCCCACAGCCCTGGCGCTCTTCATCAGAGACGCTATGAGCATTGCAAGTCCGCAGGCGGCAAATATCATTGCGCCTGACAGGACGACAAGCCCTGGTATGGAGCTTCCCCAGTCCACGCCAAATGCAAATTTGGTAAATATGATTAACACCATTACATCAAATACACCTAAGAAATATAAACCTAATAGTTTGCCGGAAAGTATCACACCTCGAGATACGGTGGTGCTCATGAGACGCAGAAGTGTTTTTTGCTCCCGCTCCTCAATGACCGAGATCGTCCCTAGCATTCCGACAAAAAGGATATACATAACCAGTATTCCTGCGGAGTAATACTGCATTGCGGACAAACTCTGCTTCTTCTGGACAGTGTTTTCTGCAAGTCCGGTTCCATCAATTTCACTGATCGTTTTCATCACCGCAGGGGTAATCAAATTACCATTCAGACCATAGTCTTTAAATACTGTATCGGCAGCATCATTTGCGCCGTGCACAGCCGCCAGAACTCCGGAATAGCTTTTAACAAGACCTTCCACGATTTTTCCCCTGAATGCATCACCCGGGTCCAGATATAATTCTATCTTCGCCTCCCTATCTTCGTGTATGGCCTTGGAATAACCTTCAGGCAGTACAATCATGGCAGGAATTTTCCCCCTGGATACCCTGTCCCTTGCTTCGTCTTCAGGGATTTGTATGACGGTAACCAACTTTTTAATATCTTCAGACTTCAGAAAATCTATAAACTGGGTTGCAAATTGATCTTTATCTTTATCAACAACCGCTACCTCGAAGTTGTCGATACTCATACCGCCATTGCTGAATACCGTAGACAAGCAAACTCCTAACACCAGTATCAGTATAATGGGCATCAAAACTATGAGCGCGATGGACCTTCTATCTGTTACATACACCATGAAATCCTTCCATGCGATACTCAATAACTTCATGTCCTCACCCCCTAATCTCTGAGAGCTCTCCCGGTCAGGCTGAGGAATACGCTTTCCAGATTGGTCTCCTCTAGCTTCACCGACAATACCTTAACGTTTATTCCGGCGATAACAGATAATACCTCCGTCAACAGATTCGTCCCAACTTCGGACAATACAATCAGTTTATTTCCCTCGGTTTTGATGCCCGTTACCGATTTGATACCCCTCAGACTCTCCAGCATAGCTGGGGTAACCGAAGATAATTCCAGTTCTATCGTATTCTTCTCAGCTACAATACCTTTGAGCTCATCCTTGTCTCCAAGGGCAATCACCTTTCCATGATCCACAATAGCGATCCTTGTGCAGAGGTATTCGACCTCCTCCATATAGTGACTGGTATAGATGACCGTGATTCCTTCCCCGTTTAAGTTTTTTACAGTCTCCAGAATGTGGTTTCTTGATTGAGGGTCAATTCCGACCGTCGGCTCATCCATGATAATGATTTCGGGATTGTGAAGCAAAGACGCCGCGATATTGATTCTCCGTTTCATGCCGCCCGAGTAGTTTTGAATTTTTTCGTTTTTCCTGTCCTCCAGGCCTACAATTTTCAGGACAGCCTCCATCCTTTCCCTCAACTGTTTACCCGACAGACCGAACATCCTTCCCCAGAAGGCAAGATTCTCATTGGCTGTCAGAGTTGGGTACAAAGCAATATCCTGTGGGACCAGGCCAATGACTTTTTTGGCTTCCATCGGTTTTTTTACGATATCGCTGCCTTGGATATAGATGTTGCCTTCTGTGGGTTTCAAAAGAGCACACATCATGGAGATGGTAGTTGATTTTCCGGCTCCGTTCGGTCCAAGCAGGCCGAACAGTTCTCCTTTTTCAATGGTAAGACTTATTCCTGAAACCGCAGTATTTCCATTGAATTTCTTGACCAAATTCTCGAGTTCAATAAAACTCATTTTTAAACACCCCTCTTCCCGGTATTCATTAAAGAATAAGAAAAGTATTTTTTCAGCTATGATCAAAACTGCTTTTCACTCCCCGATATCCAGAGTATCTTGCAAGGAAAATTATGACTTAACGACAATATCCGCATTTCTGTTAAACCGAAATAAAATGGAGCAGACACTATAAATTGCTAATACTAACAACGAAATATCGAGATACACCTTTAAGACAAATACACCAATAATTCCATATATCAGCCCCATAATTGCTGTGATTATATATTGGGTTTTGCTTAGACTAGATGAAACAAGTGTCATTAAAGCTATAGTCGTTAACAGGGTAGGACAGGGAATAACCCCTACCGGTGATACAAACAGAAGCATAAATAAATTCTTTTCGATAAAATCCGGATACCAAATACCTATAAAGATAAAGAAGAACGCAACGGCTAATGTATTTCTGTTTCTGGTTATTTCAATGTTTCCCTTGCCTAAGCATAATTGTACTAAGGCTGTAACGGTTAATATAGCAAATGTCACGATATGGAAAGGATTGCCATGAATTATTGCATTTACCGTGACTGACAGAAACAATACACTCAGAGCAGCCTGAAAAACCAAACGCTTTATTTGACTACTCTTTACAACAAATATAACGGCGATGGCTATGAAAACGACCAAGTGCATTAGGAAGTTAACCAACAAGCTGCTATTAGCCACCATTTCAAGATATTTTACGATTACCTGCCCATTCATAGTGAATCCTCCTCTGATTAATATTCTTGAGCTTCTCACTCAAATTTTTCTAAATACTTTTTTGTAGCATCTAAAAGAATAAACCTGTATTCCCTCATTAACCGGGCAGCTTCGTCACCTGCCCAGTGCGGATGTAGTGCTATAGGCAGAGCAGCATCTTCGGCTGCTATAAAAAAGAACTCCCAACCTAACGCATGCATTAAAGGTAATGCCTTGCCTTCTCTGATGAATGGCTCTTCCTGGCATATTTTTTTTGTTTCCTCAAATCGCACTTGAAATGTTTCTACAAATTGTTTATATGGTTCTTCAAGATCCTTCATATGAAAAACACTTTCCACAAATGACTCAGTATCTCGATAAATAGTCATTTCTCCATGCATTTCTACAGCACTTTGACTGATATTAAATTCCGTTAATAACTCTTCAATTTCTTTAGGTTGATTGTAAGGTGAGATCCATGTATTTGCTGACAAGAGAACAAATCCTATTTGCTTTAATCTTTCCACGACATCGCTTCTGGAGTCTTTGTTATCTTCTGTAAAATTAAGATTGAGCAAGTGCCATTTCTGATCCCATGGTTGATGCCTCAGAGCGTACCTTTGCCAAAATCGTCTTATTTGGCTATTCCATATACGGATCGCATGTTTACCATTGGCAGCAAGACTGTAATACACTTCATTTTTTAAATTTTGATTAACCAGGATACCCGCTTTTACTGTTCTTGATAAAGACATTCTGGTAGCGCTTTCACTTTTGCCAAAGGACTTCATAATCTCCAGTAAACTCGATAACTTTAGAATATCTTTGTTATATTCTGAGAAATAATTATTATAGACAAAAAGCAGCAAACTGGTCGTACTATCAACTTTTCGTAATGTTACCATTTTGTCCCCCCTTCCCTTGTTATAACCTTAACTGTTTGTATCTATATCTTATGTTATAACATATTCTTTGTCAATGATTATTATGTGTTATTTTGCATTTTTTTTTAGTAGCCTCGGTAACAGGAAAACCTCTGGATACTGCGTTGAAATATTACACTGTAACGCAATAAACTCATAATTGTAGTAGTATAGGAGTAGAAAGATGTAAAGACATTAAGGATGGTGAAGATAGGTGAGTATACTTGGTCAAGCAGTAAAAGGGACAGTCGGATTACTTGCCAACGGACTGGACTATGTAATTACTAAAAGTGCCCATGGCATTGAGAATAAATATGGAGATAATGAATTAGTTAAAACCGCATCAGAGGTTGGATCGAGCTCGGTGCGAGTCACGGAAAGCACAGTTAAAACCCTCACCGATGTAGTAGATGGGGGTATTGATGCTGGGGTGGGATATAGGTTGCATTCACTTCGGCATTGTTGATAAATACTCAATATTCTGATATAATTTGGCTATATATATTGAGTACGGAGGTTTTGAAAATGCCAAATATAAGACCCATTTCGGATTTAAGGAACAATGCCAACGATATTTCGGAAATTTGCCATCAGACCCGTGAGCCTATTTTCATCACTAAAAACGGGGTGGGAGACATGGTTGTGATGAGCTTGGAGGCTTATGAACGCCAGCAGGCGCTGATCAACCTATACGCAAAACTAGCCGAGGCGGAGGAGGAAATCATCAGCGGAGCTCAGGGCGAGGATTTCTTGGATGTATCAAAACAGTTAAGGGATACGGTTCATGGACGTCTATAAGGTGAAGATATACCCCGCTGCCAAGCGGGATTTGAAGGACCTCATCAACTATCTAAACACCCTTTCTGCTGATGCCGCACTACGGTACTATGATCTGATTGTCGAAAAAATCAGCAGTCTTGCGCAGATGCCGGAGCGTTGCCCTTATGTGCGCAACAATCCTCTGAAAGTGAAGGGCTACCGTTGTCTGGTTGCGGAAAGCTACCTGGTGTTTTACGTTGTGAAGGGCGACACCGTGCAGATTCGCCGTATTCTCTATGGCAAACGCAATTATGAATGGCTCCTGTGAACTTATGAATAACTCGGGTCGTGAATAACTCGGGGTCTGACCCCGAGTTATTTTGCCCAACTTGTAGAGTTGATCAGACTTGTTTTGGCCTCCGGGTCGCATATAACCTCACCAAAACTCAGGCCACTGGCTGCCGTAACCAGAGCAAAAGACCCCACGAGGAGATACTTTTCCCAGACAGAGACATAGGGATCTTCCCGCCAATCGAAATTCAGACCCATCTCTCGACTGAATTCCAGTAAGTTACTGGGATCGAAATCCGGGAACTGCGGATCCTTGCCTAATACTACCCGACCATCCGGCCCTTTTTGCACTACCTTGCCCGGTTTCTCTAAATAACTGGTTATATACACACACGCCGGCAGGACTATACCCTTTTCCAGCAGATTACGAGCTCGCTGATATATATCTAAACCATTCAACAGGGGTATTATGATCGTGTCGTCGCGGATATATTCTCGCAGGCTTTGTATAACCCCCTCCAGATCATAGCTTTTCACGCATACCAGACAGAGATCTGGTTGTGGAAAGGATGCCGGAATCTCTGATACTCCATTTGGAACGCAGACAAAACTATCATCATTGCGCTGCAATATCAGTCCATTTTCCCGTATCTCCTTTAGATGTTGACCGCGGGCCATGAAATAGACCTGCTGCTGGCCATTTTTTTTATTGAGAGCATGAGCAATCCGACCGCCAAAATATCCGCCCACACCACCTATTCCTATTACCCATATGGTTTTAATATCATGCATTTAGATTCCCCCTAGCTACTCATACTATTACTAATTGTCTGCCTTCATACACTATACCAGTGTATCGAATATTCTCTGGGAATAATTGTCCTTATCACTGCTATGTATGTCAGTCGGTATAATCTTGCCCTGTTGAATCGTATCGCAAGCTAATTTGCATTCCTTCATTTGAAATATACACTATAACGTAATAAACTCATAATTGTAGTAGTATAGGAGTAGAAAGATGTAAAGGATGTTTCCTTCCAGGTCCCGGCCATAAGGTGTAACAACGATGGAATGTCGTCATGCGGCTGACACTCAGGATCATCTAATTCTTCCTCCATGCATAGAATTCTCCAGAAATAAATAACAGCAGAATGCTGCCATTCCACTGCTAGGATAGTTCGTTAAAATATTCCTGGGTAACCTGTAATTGCTTTTTTCTTATCTCTTGCCAGAGATTATTTCTTATTTCGCCAGTACCCATCGATACTTTGGTACGTTTCAATGTTCCATCAGGCATTAATTTCTGGTAGTGCCAATGATCTGTTTGTTTATACAGTTCCCATCCATCTCGTTCACAAAAGCGCTTCAGATCGCTCCATCTAGGCATCGATGAACCCTGCTACTTCCTGAATTCCCTCCGCCAGGGCGACTTTCATAACATAGGGAAAATGTTTTTTCCGATTGGCCGATTTAAAATATAGTGCAAACTGATCAAAATAGTCCTGCGCATAATCAATTAACTCTTCCGCCATTTTTATCATAGCTTGATTAAGATCTGGAGCATTAGCGACCAAATCAAATCCTTCCAGAGTAATTGTTGTTGAACCATCTTCTTCAGGAACAAGAACGGCTTTAAACCTGTATGATTCAAGCAAACTATTGGCCTGCTCTATCGAAATCGATAAGACATGATCCCTATTTCGTTTAAAAACCATCGGCCTTTCGCGAACTACTGTATCTACAAAAGTACTAAAATCACTTCTTACATCGCTGGCATTCAACAATTTCATAAACATCACCTTCCACCTCCATTGTACATTTTGTACATAATGTACGCAATGGAGTCGGAAGATATTCTAATTATTCTAATATTTTAAAATACGGATATTACGTTAATTTTAATGCAGCCAAACCATAATATTAAGGTGTGGTGACTTGATAGCCATGCGTTATAATTATCTGATGAAATATGGTACGCGGATGGTAAAGATAAATCTTGACGGCTTTGAAAGCTGCGTTCCGGAAAATGAGATCCACTATTCCGGAGTCAGGGCCACCTTTCAGATATTTCTGTAGAATGTAGCCATACACAAGTATCGTTATGTTAATGCGCAATTTGTAACCTTTTATATCATCTACCCATAGTATGGAATAATCCTATGGGTTAAAGGAGGTTACGATGTTTCGTGAGACATACTAGTTGTTTTAATGACAAAATGGATAAGAAAAAGAAGGAAATTCATTGTTGCAAAAAGTATCACAAAAATAAAGTGGAATGCAATTGCCAAGTATTCAGCAACTGCTTTAACGGCCGTAATTGCTGCAACTGTCCTCCAGGCCCAAAGGGTCCGACTGGTGCTACCGGACCTGCTGGTGCTACCGGACCTGCCGGTGCTACCGGAGCTGCCGGTCCTGCTGGAGTTGCCGGACCTGCCGGTGCTACTGGACCTGCCGGACCTGCTGGTGCTACCGGAGCTGCTGGTGCTACCGGAGCTGCTGGTGCTACTGGGGCTGCCGGAGTTGCCGGACCTGCCGGTGCTACCGGACCTGCTGGTGCTACCGGAGCTGCCGGTGCTACTGGGGCTGCCGGACCTGCCGG